>Ga0163108_10001070_pt1 | contig 20191 bp, 19 predicted proteins | sample Fk1155metaG_FD_109644 | JGI IMG/M metagenome (GOLD analysis project Ga0163108, IMG submission 109644) | Marine microbial communities from the Central Pacific Ocean - Fk160115 155m metaG | ecosystem: Environmental > Aquatic > Marine > Oceanic > Photic zone | place: The Central Pacific Ocean...
CAGTGTTAAAATGTAAATTTTTTTTTCTAGTCCATATTTTTTTTTTAAAAAAAATATAATCATCTTTATTCTGAACCAAGATTTGTGAATTTTTAAAAAATAAAGTAAATCGTAATAAATTAGTTATAAAAAATTTAAGAAAAAAATTACGAGAAATAAATGTACTGCCTAATCCAATAATTGAATTAAAAGTTTTATTTATTCCAGCAAGTTGTGCTGAAATATTGCCATGAACAATTTGTCGTAAACCAAAATTATGAACAATATCAGGATTTACCTTTTTAAAAATTTTGCTTAATTTATAAATTGTTCTAATAGATTTTCTAACATTTAAGCTTCCACGTTCAATTTTTATTGGAATAACTTCTATTTTTTCTTTTTTAATCAGATTTTTGTAATGTGTTATATTTGTAACTAATATTACCTTGTAACCTTTTTTTTGAATTTTTTTTGCCAATTCTAGACGATGATTTAAAAAAACCCAATCTTCTGATATAAAATAAATAACTTTCTTCATTTTAAGAATGTTATTTATTTGATAATAAAAGATTAAAAAATCAAACTATTTTATTTATCTTCTTCTGTAAGAGGAACATCTGGCAAATTTGGTAATTCAGGTATTGATATGTCCTCAGCAAATTCAATTGGCACAATTTCAACTTTATATTGATCATTTAATTTAATATTTTTACTTGCGCCAATATAGTCGTTAATTTCTAACCATCTTGTTCCAGGAGAAGAATCATCATAATTCTCTCTTGAAATTGCTAATTTACCAACACAAAGAAGAAAAACTAAAAGAATAGCATATACAGGGTATATTAATTTTTTTTTCATAGTTAGTAGAACGTAATTATTAGAAATTTATTCCAAGGTTTATTAATCTATTTTGCAGATTACAGGAAATACTTCTTTATTATTTTCATCAAACGTTTTTTGTTTAACTGATTTACAGTTATCATATTTGGAAAGAAACTGATCTCGTTCTGATTTAGTATAATAAATTTTAGACGAATGATGATATTCATTTGGCACATAACTCTTTTGTGATAAGTAAGTTTTATTTGACATAGTAATAGTAATTAGCCATCCTATTGAAACAAAACCAAGAATACCAGCAGCTATTTTATAAAAATTATTAAAATTATTTGAAATATAGCTTTTTTTAATATTTTTTTGACCAGATATTTTTTCATATAAACTTCCAGGCATTTTCATTTTTTTGTTAGTTCTAGATTCTTCTTTAAGCATAGATCTAAAATTTATTAATCCTTGAACTCTAAATTTTATTTCTGGATTATTATTTATTAATAATTGTATTTTATTTTTTTCTGACCTGGAAAGATCATTATTAATAAACCTAATTAGTGTACTATCATTAATTTTCATTTTTTAATTTCCTTGATTTTAACAACGTTTTTTTTATCTAATTCTTGCCTAATTTTTTTTAAATTTCTATTTAACCTACTGCCTATAGTTCCTTGTGAAATTTTAAGTTTTTTTGCTACTTCATTATATTTATATCCTTCTATAAACACTAAAAAGAATATCTCCTTATCTTCTCGCGATAACAAACTATCCATTTTTTTTAAAACTTTAGCGATGTCCAAATTTAATGCAAATGGATCTTTTATACTTTCTTCGTCTTTTTCAAGTTTTTGAGATTTATATTCGTTAAAATTAACAATTTCCCCATCATTTGTATTTTTATGAATAGAAATAATATTTGGGGATCTTTTTTGTTTTCTGATTCTATCTATATATAAATTTTTAACAATTAATTTTAAATATCCTAAAATATTTGTACCTTCTTTATAATTGCTTTTTCCTTTATCGTATGAATTAAAAAACCTTATATATCCTTCAGAAATTAAATCCTCTGCGTCATGATGATTAGAGATTAAATTAAATTTAGTATAATTTAATAAATTTCCGTAGCATTTGCGCGCCTCTTCTCTTATTGCGTGTTTTTTTTTCATTTCTCCCTCATTTTTAATTTATCCTCTATACATAAACGTTAACAAAATATTTTTATTCCATTAATTCTTACCCCAGCATTCTAAAGGTACCGTGTATTTCTTTGCTTCTGAGATTATTTTTTCTCTATCTTTTTTTTCTGATTTATTAATTGTCAAATAATTTATGTTATTTTCATCAAGAAAACTTTTAATTGTATAAGTTGATATTGCTAAGTTTTGTCCTTCAGATGTAACGCCAAAATTTAATCTTTCTTTAACTCGTTTCCAAAGAGATGATTTTGCATGAACGGTTCCAACAATTAAACCTCTTTCATTAATTACAGGGCTTCCACTTGAATGCACATGCAAATTTCCAGAAATAATAATTTTACTTCTGTCACCTTTTGTAGTTAAGGAAAGAATTTCCCCTTCAGATGTTTCACTTTTCCCAAGAATTGTTTGCCTAGGATATCCGAAAACATAAATTTTTTCATTCTCTACCCCACCTTTTGAAGGTAATTTTACAGGTAAATGATTTTTATTTATTGGATTATCGGTTTCTAATAAAGCTAAATCATTGTAATCATCAATTTTATGAATTCTTAAGCTTAATTTATTTGACCTTATTTTTGTACACCCATTTGCAAAATGTCCTGCAGTTAAAACATATAAATTATTTTTTTCACCTACCCACATTCCTGTAGCATAATCCGAAGGATTACCTATTTTTGTATTTTGATTATTGTTTTTGTTAACTAATGCATTTGTCAACATATCATTTAGTTTTAACCATTCCTCAGGTTCCGTTGGTAGTTCAACAGGTAGTTTTTCTTTTTCTTGAAATTGTTTTATTGCAATGAAAGTTTCAATACCAGGAATATCATCTCTTTTAATAGTGTATCCTAAATCAAACAATTTTTCTTGTATGTTTTTTACAATAAATTGGGTTTTAGGTTTTAACGTCGAAATTTTTTGTGCGCATATTTCTGATCCTTTATCGGAACAATATTCATACCAGAATTTAGCTTTATTTATTCTTTGTTCTTCATCTAAGTTTACCTCCGCCAATCCTTTTTCTAACATTCTTCCAATTTCAAGCATACATAAAAAATGCTCCTCAGAACAATTGTCTGTTTCTAAACAATCAGAAGTACATTTGTTGAAGCTTTCATAAGCTTCACTGTATTCTTTATTATTTAATTTTTTTTTTGCAGTTTCAAAATCTATAGAGAATATGTCTGAATTAAAACAAAAGACTGTAAGAAAAAAAAATAAAAAGTATATAAAAAATTTCACAACTAAATAATTAATATCAAATATTAATTATACATTAAATAATAATTTTTTAATTAAAGTGGAATAAAATTTTCTAAGATTCGTTAATTTTACATAGATTTCTATAAAATCAAGTAAGGAGTCATCTTTTCTCCCTCGAATTCAAGTTTGGCTCCTTACTCATTTTCAAATGTTTCTAATTTATCGCCAGTTATATTTTGAAGCAATATATATAGCAATTTTAATTTTTTTTCCCATTTCTTCTAATTTTAAACGATCTGATTTAAACTTTCCAAATTTAAAAACAGTTTCTGAAGGTTCAACATCCATTCTAATTGAATATTCATGAATATTTTTTGTATATATTTCTTGAGCTTGTTTTGAGGATAAAAATTCTAAAAACATAAGAGCATTTTTAAAATTCTTCGAACCTTTCAATATTCCTGCACCACTTATATTTATATGAGCACCAAAAGTTTCTTGATTTGGCCAAAATATAGATACTTTTTCCGCAGCTTTTACATCTTTTTTATTTTTACTATTTAACATATTTGCTAAATAATATGTGTTTGCAACAGTAATATCACATTGACCAGATGCAATAGCTTTTATTTGATCTCTGTCACCCCCAAAAGGTTTTCTTGCAAAATTATTTACTAAATTTTTTATCCAATCTTCAGTTTTTTTTTTTCCTAAATTTAAAATCATATACGCAATTAAAGATTGATTATAAACGTTACTTGATGATCTCATACAAATTCTACCTTTCCATTTTTTATCAGCTAATTGTTGGTAATCCTTTAGCTCATTTATATTTACTCTTTCTTTGGAATAAATTATCGGTCGAGCTCTTACTGATAAGCCAAACCAGTCATTATCTTTACTAGTGTATATAGATGGAATATCTTTTTTTAATATTTTTGAATTAACTTTTTTAAATAAATTATTATCTTTTGCTCTTGATAATCTTGCAATATCAGTTGTTAACAAAATATCTGCTTCAGAGTTAACTCCTTCTAGCTTTAATCTTTCTATAAATTCATCTGACTTTCCAGTTGTTAAATTTATTTTTATTTTTTTATTTTTCTTAAACTCATTTATTAAAGGTTCAATTAAATGCGATTTTCTACCTGAGTATATATTTAATTCATTTTTAGTTTCTGATTTTAAAGTAAAATATCCGAGACCAATAAAAAAAAATATAAGTATTAAATTTAAAAAAATATTTTTTTTATTAGACATTGTGGTTTTTTTCTATTTACTGCTAATGATAATCATTCTCATAACAATAAGATATTATTTGGTTTATATTTTTTTTCAACTATTTTTAAATGACTTACAATAAAGGAAATTAAATGATAGATAAAAAAATTCAGAAAATGGCATTTGTTGACCCCTATGGAAAAAATATCAAAAATGTAAAACATTTCATTCATAAAATTGTTGACGAACTTCTAAAAAGAATGTCGAATGCCGAGAAATTACCTCCTTTACCAAAAAATATAAAAAATATTGACAAACTTAATCTTAACGACGTACCTATTAGCGAAACTCAAATCTTAAAACAGATTAGATTTATAATTGATAATTCAATGAATGCTTCAAATCCATATTATTTAGGCCATATGGATTCTTTACCAACAACCATGTCTATAGTTGGCGACATAATATGTTCAATGATTAATAACAATATGCTCAGCAAAGAAACTGCTCCAATTCTTACAGAAATTGAAAAGAAAGTAACCTCGGACTTGGCAACAAAATTTAATCTAGGCAAAGATTCCGGAGGTATAATGCTTGCAGGTGGGTCACTATCGAATATTCAAGCAATTGCATTAGCTAGAAATCGTATATTAGGTTCATTTGAAAAAGGTTTAACGGGTCTTAAAAGAAAACCTTATATTTTTGCATCAGAAGAGTCTCATACTTCTATAGAAAAAGCTGCAATGGTACTTGGGTTAGGGACAAACTCAGTTGTACCTATAGAAACACATAAAGATGGCAAAATGAAAACTTCTAATTTAGATAAATCAATTAAACAAAAGATCAAGGATTCCGGTTTTCCATTTTGTATAGTTGCTACAGCTGGCACCACTATTACGGGAAGCATTGATAATTTAAATGAAATATCGAAGATAGCTGATAAATATAAAATGTGGCTGCACACAGATGCAGTTTATGGAGGTGCATTAATTTTTTCAGATAAATTTAGAAATAAATTAGATGGTATAGAAAAATCGGACTCTATTTCATTTAATCCACAAAAATGGCTTCATATAACAAAGACATGTTCGATATTATTATTAAAAAATAAAAAATATCTTTACTCTGATTTTTATATTCCTTTGCCCTACGTTATGAAAGATAAAAATGAATATCACCAAGGCGAAATAACTTTGCAAGGAACAAGATATCCAGATATTTTAAAATTATGGTTATCACTTCAACATTTAGGAAATTTTAGTTATTCAGAAATTATAAATAACTCATATAAATTTACAAATTTGTTTAAGAAAAAATTACTAGAAATAGATAATGTTAAGATTGCATGTGAACCTGAGATGAATATTCTTTGTTTTAGATATGAAATAAGAAACAAAAGTCCAATTGAAAACAATTCAATAAATCTAAATCTTCAAAAGTTTTTATTTAAAAAATATAATATTTTTTTCTCCGTTGTAGAATATAATGAAAGTAAATGGTTAAGAGCTGTTTTACTAAATCCTTTCTTTAGTACAAAACATATAAAGAAAATTTGTTTAGCAATATCTAATTTTTTTGCTAAAGAAAATAAAATTTTTAAATCAATGAAAATTAATGATTAAAACTATTTTAATTTTACTGTTAGCTTTTTTTCTAATTTTTTTATTAATTAAATTTTTTAAGAATCCAAATTTAAAAATTAAATATTTATTTATTTTATTTACTATAGGAATATTTATTTATTTTATTTATACAGGCAAAATAGGCTATTTATTTTCATTTTTAAGAAGTATTCTTCCAAATTTATTAAAGCTTTTAGGTATTTAAGAATTTAAAAACTTTTAATGGATAGTCATACTTTCAATAAAACAATATTAAGAGAATATGATATAAGAGGGATAGTCAATGAAGATCTGAATTTAATCGATGCTTTTTTTTTAGGAAAATCTTTCGCAACTCTTTTAAAAAGGAAAAAATATAAAAATGTAGTAATTGGTTACGATGGAAGACTTAGTTCACCTAAAATTCATAAAGAACTTATAAAAGGCTTGCTATCACAAGGAATAGAAGTGTATGAAATTGGTCTAGTTCCAACCCCGTTACTTTATTTTTCTATGTACATGAAAAAATTAGATAGTGGAATTATGATAACAGGATCACACAACCCTCCTAATTATAATGGTTTTAAAATGTTATTAAAAAATAAAAGTATTATTGGCGAGGATATTTTAGATATCGCAAAAATTTCATCTAAAGGTGATTTTTCCAAAAATAAAAAAGGAAAACAAAGAAAAATACCTGTAACTAATAATTATTTATTTTTTTTAATTAATTCTGCAAAGATAAAAAAAAATATTAAAGTTGCCTGGGATCCTGGTAATGGATCTAGTGGAAAAATTATTTCTCAATTAACAAAGAAACTTAGCGGAAAACATTATCTTATTAATGAAAAAATTGATGGAAATTTTCCAGCTCATCATCCAGATCCAACTGTGCCAGATAATTTAAAACAATTAATAAAACTAGTAAAAAAAAAGAAATGTGATTTTGGGTTTGCTTTTGATGGCGATGGTGACAGACTAGGTGTTGTCGATGATCAAGGTAAAATAATATTTGCTGATAAAATTGTTGCCTTCTTAGCTAAAGGAGTTCTTTTAGAAAAACCAAATTCTAAAATAATTTTAGATATAAAGTCTAGTCAAATTGTTTTTAATGAAATTAAGAAATTAAAAGGCAGGCCGATATTTTGGAAGACAGGACATTCGTTAATAAAAAAAAAAATGAAAGAAACAAAAGCAGTTTTTGCTGGTGAAATGAGCGGCCATATTTTTTTTGCTGATAAATATTACGGATTTGATGACGCAATTTATGCATCAGTTAGATTTTTAAACCTTTTTTCCGATTCTAATAAGCCCTTATCTAAGATTTTTAATGATATGGAACAATCTTTTAGTACGCCTGAATTAAGATTTAATAGCACAGAGACTGAAAAGTTTATTATTGTTGAGAAATTAAAAAAAATTTTAAAAAAAGATAAAAAAAAATTTATTGGAATAGACGGCGTAAGATATTCAACCAAAGATGGATGGTGGTTAGTTAGAGCATCTAATACACAAAATATTATTGTTGCAAGATGCGAAGCATATTCTAAAGAAAATCTTAAAAAAATAAAATCTAATCTTAAAGAAAATTTGAAAAAATGTTCTTTTGATGTCCCTAATTTTTGACTATTATTTTCCTGTATTTATAATTTATTATATAAATAATTAATATAATTTATGTCAGAATTTACAAAAAATATATTCAATAAAAATGAAGCTATAATAGAGAAAAAAACTAAAAAGAAGCTAAAAAAACCTTCTTTATATAAAGTTGTAATGCTAAATGATGATTATACCCCAATGGATTTTGTAGTTTATTTATTAAAAACTTTTTTTCATATGAATACTAACAAAGCATCTAAAATAATGTTAGAAGTTCATAATAAAGGGGCGGGAATATGCGGTGTGTTTACTTTAGAGGTTGCAGAAACAAAAATATTAAAAGTTATTGATACATCTAGGATGAATGGCTTTCCTTTAATGTGTACTTTGGAGAAAATTTGAGAATGTTATCTGATAATTTAGAAAAAACTATAAAGAGATCTATTTCATATGCTAATGATAGACAGCATGAATATGTAACTCTAGAACATTTGTTATTAGCTTTGATAGATGATAAAAATGCTTGCGATGTATTAAATGCATGTAATGTAGATATAGAAAATCTTAAGATCAGTCTGATCAAATATCTTGATGAAGAATTAAAAAGTATAACTTCTGCTGCTACCCAAGAAGCCGAACCATCAGCAAGTTTTCAAAGAGTATTGCAAAGAACAGCATCACATGTTTATTCATCTAGTAATAAGAAAATTAATGGCGCCAATGTTTTAGTTTCAATTTTTTCAGAAAGGGAATCGCATGCCGTTTATTTCTTGCAGAAACAAGATATGTCGAGGCTTGATGCTTTAAATTTTATTTCACATGGTATAGAAAAAAATGAAAATGAAATAGAAGACGAACCAGAAGAAGAAAAACAAAATGAATTTATTTATCCAAACACTTATCAACCTAATGTTGTAAAAAAAAGTGAAGATTTCACAATTAATTTAATTGATAAAGCTAGAGATAAAAAAATTGATAAATTAGTAGGTAGAAATACTGAAATTGAAAGAACAATACAGATCTTATCAAGACGTTTAAAAAACAATCCTTTATATGTCGGAGAGCCGGGAGTAGGAAAAACAGCAATTGTTGAAGGATTAGCTCTTAAAATTTTTAATAATGAAGTTCCCGAGTTTTTGCAAGGATCAATAATTCATCAATTAGACTTAGGAGGATTGATAGCGGGAACAAAATATAGAGGAGATTTTGAAGAAAGACTAAAGAAAGTTATACAAAATATAAGTTCGTCGAAGAATAATATTTTATTTATTGATGAAATACATACTATAGTTGGAGCCGGAGCTACTGCAGGAGGCTCCATGGATGCTTCAAATATTTTAAAACCAGTTTTATCTAGTGGACAAATTAGATGTATAGGATCAACTACATATAAAGAATATAGAAATTATTTTGACAAGGATAAGGCTTTTTCAAGAAGATTTCAGAAAATTGATATTTCCGAACCAAACACTACTGAATGTTTCGAAATATTAAAAGGTATTAGAAAATATTACGAAAAATTCCATAATTTAAAATATACTGATGACTCTTTAAAGTTAGCAATCGATTTATCAAATAGATATATTGCTGAAAAAAAATTACCTGATAAAGCAATTGATATTATAGATGAAGCAGGAGCATATAAAAAAACTTTTGAAAATAAAAAAAGATTAATAGATAGTTCAGACATATTTAAAACTATTTCAAGAATTATAAAAATTCCTTTAAAAAGTATTGATAATCAAAGAAATCTTTTAGCAAAAAACTTAGATAAAAAAATAAAAAAATTAATATACGGTCAAGACAAAGCTATTAATAATTTAACACGTTCAATTAAGATTTCTCAAGCTGGATTATCTGAACCAGATAAACCAGTCGGTTGTTTTTTATTTACAGGACCTACTGGAGTTGGAAAAACAGAATTAGCAAAACAGTTATCAAATGTTTTAGGATCAAAGTTTATTAGACTCGATATGTCTGAATATTCTGAAAAGCATAGTATCGCAAGATTAATTGGCTCACCACCGGGCTATATAGGTTTTGATCAAGGAGGCCTTCTTACTGAGGCTGTGGATCAAAATCCTCACTCAGTAGTATTATTTGATGAAATTGAGAAGGCTCATCCAGATCTTTTCAATATATTACTCCAAGTTATGGATTATGGAAAATTAACTGATAATAATGGTAAATCAATTAATTTTAAGAATACAATTTTGATATTAACTACCAATATTGGTGGTGAGAATTTAACAAAGAAAAAAGTAGGTTTTGGAACAAACAAAGAAAAATTAGACAACGAAGAGGAAATCAAATTTTTATTTAAACCTGAATTTAGAAATAGATTAGATTCAATTATAACATTTAATTCGTTAACCCCTCAAACCGTTCAAAAAATTGTTGATAAATTTATAAAGCAACTTGAAGATAATTTGAAAGAAAAAAATATTTCAATTGTACTAGATTCAAATGTAAAGAATTTCTTAGTAAAAAATGGATATAGTGAAATTTTTGGGGCCCGTCCTCTTTCTAGACTAATACAGTTAAAAATTAAAGAACCAATTGCTGACTATTTGTTATCAAATAGTAAATTTAAATCAAAAATTTTGATAAGAGTTAATATGATAGGTAATGATAAATTAAAATTTAATTTTATAACCGAGAAAAAGAAAGAAAAATTAATTAGTTAGAAAAATCGCATCGATTTCAACGCTAGCATTTAATGGTAAACTAGTAACACCAATAGCAGTTCTAGTATGCTGCCCCTTTTTTTTTAAGATTTTCATGATTAGATCTGAAGCACCATTAATTATAAATGGTTGTTCTGTAAAATTTTTTTCACAATTAACAAAACCATTTATTCTAATGCATCTTTTAATTTTATTAAGATCACCTTTTGTAGCTGTGTTGATTAATCCTAAAATATTTACACCGCATAGCTGTGCTGCTTTGTATCCATAATCTTTATTTTTATTATTAATTTTTCCTGAAAATATAACTTTGTTATTTTTTATTGGCAATTGACCCGATATAAATAAAAATTTTCCTTCATATATAAATGGAATATATGATCCAGCAACCTTAATTTTTTTTGGTAATGAAAAACCCATTGTATCTAGATTTTTTTCTATTGAATTTTTCATGTATTTTAACTACAGCCTGTAGTGCCACCACAAGTATCACATTTTAAACAAGTTCCATTTCTTACTAAAGTAAAATTTCCACATTCTGTACACGCGTCTCCCTCATAACCTTTTAATTTTGCTTTTTTTACTAGATCATCTATACGTTTTTTAGAATTTTTTATTTTTTTCTCAATATTATCTCTAATTTCTCGATTATTTTCTTTAGGTAAATCCTCCATACCACCCGAGAGGACATAAAAATTACTTCTTACATATCCAGTGCTTGCATATCTAGATATTGGTTCATTCATAGCAGCGGCTTTTAATTCGTCTATTTTATTTTTATTATCCTGGTTAATTGATACTCTTTTTTCAGGATCAATATGCGCTAAATCTTTTTTATTTAAGTACGATATGGCTAACTCTTTAAAAATATAATCTAAAATAGAACTTGCCATTTTTATTGAATCGTTACCTTGAACTGTACCAGATGGTTCAAACTTAGTATTTACATAAGCTTCAACGAATTCTTCAAGAGGAACGCCGTATTGTAAACCTATTGATATTGCAATTGCAAAATTATTCATCAAACTTCTAAATGCTGCTCCTTCCTTATGCATATCTAAGAATATCTCTCCAATAGAACCATCATCGTACTCTCCAGTTCTTAAATAAACTTTATGGCCAGCTACAATTGCTTTTTGTGTATAGCCTTTTCTTCTATCAGGCAGTCTTTTTCTTTTTGTTCTAACAATCTCTTGTATATAATCTTCTGCAATTTTCTGTGCTACATGCATAGTTTTTTCTTTTGTAGAATTATCTTCAATAACAATATTTTCTTCTTCAATAATAGCTGAGCTTAAAGGTTGAGATAGTTTTGAGCCATCTCTATAAAGCGCATTAGCTTTTAGTCCTAATTTCCAAGATTGAATATAGGAATTTTTACATTCTTCAATAGTAGCCTTATTTGGCATGTTAATTGTTTTTGAAATTGCACCAGAAATAAAAGGTTGAGCTGCAGCCATCATTTTTATATGACTTTCAGTTGATAAAAAACGTTTTCCAATCTTTCCACACGGATTAGCACAATCAAATATTGGTAAATGTTCGTCTTTTATATGGGGTGCTTTTTCTAATGTCATTGAACCGCAACAATATGTATTTGCAATGTCAATTTCATTTTCAGAAAAACCTAAATGCCCAAGCATATTAAAAGACGGATCATCTAAATTTTCAGATTTTAATTTTAAATTATTCAAACAAAAATTTTCGCCGATAACGAATTTATTAAAAGCAAATTTTATATCAAAAGCATTTTTTAAATTTTCTTCTATTTTTTTTATTATTTCATCAGTAAAACCTTTTCCTTTTAAAGTATTGTAATTAATTGTCTTACAGTTCTCTAGAGTACCATGACCAACAACATACTTAGTTATTTCATCTATTTGAAACGGACTGTAATCAAGATTTTTTAAAGAAATAGGTATCAATCTATTAATAATTTTAAAGTACCCTCCTCCGGCTAATTTTTTATATTTAACAGTTGAGAAATCCGGCTCAATCCCAGTAGTATCGCAATCCATAACAAGACCTATGGTACCAGTAGGAGCAATCACAGTTGTTTGAGCATTTCTAAATCCATATTTTTTTCCATTTTTTAAAGCATTATCCCAGGAGTTTTCGGCGGCTTTAACTAATTCTTTATCAGGGCAATGAGCTTTCTCTATTGGCACTGGAAGAATTGATAAATTTTGATAATTTTCTTTTTTACCGTAAGCAGCATTTTTGTGATTATTGATTACTCTTATCATATCTTCTTCATTTTCTTTAAATTTTTGAAAATGACCTAGTTCAGCCGCAATTTTTGATGAAATATTATATGATTCGCCTGTCATCAAAGCTGTTATACTTGCACAAATTGCTCTTCCTTCATCACTGTCATAACTATATCCTTGTTGCATCAACAAACCTCCTATATTTGCATAGCCCAGACCTAGTGTTCTGAACTCATAAGAAAGTTCAGCAATTTCTTTTGAAGGAAACTGAGCCATCATCACTGAAATTTCTAGAGCAAGTGTGAAAAGTTTGATTGCATGTTTAAAATTATCTATTTGAAATTTTCCATTTTTGTCTAAAAATTCTATTAAGTTTATTGAAGCTAGATTACACGCAGTATTATCAAGAAACATGTATTCAGAACAAGGATTGGAAGCATTTATTCTTCCACTTTTCGGACATGTGTGCCATTCATTAATTGTAGTATCATATTGTATTCCTGGATCCGCACAGGACCAAGCAGCATAACCAATTTTCTCCCATAGATCTCTCGCATTTATTGATTTATGAACTTTTTTATCGGTTCTTCTTATAAGATTCCATTCTTTATCATCTATAACAGAATTTAGAAAATCATTAGTTACTCTTATAGAATTATTTGAATTTTGTCCTGAGACTGTTAGATATGCTTCTGAATCCCAATCGGTATTATACGTTTTAAATTCAATAGATCTAAATCCTTGTTTTGCAAATTCTAAAATTCTTTGGATATAATTCTCTGGAACCATAGATTTTTTTGCATCAATTATTTTTCCTTTTAAGATAGAATTATCTTTTGGATCAAATTTTTTTTTATTATCTAATTCATTTTTCCAACAAGCATCCATTATTTCTTTTAAATGCTTTTGACAAATTTTTGAACCCACGACTAAAGACGCAACTTTTTGTTCTTCTTTTACTTTCCAATCAATAAAATCTTCTATATCTGGATGATCAACATCGACCACAACCATTTTCGCTGCTCTTCTAGTAGTACCTCCTGATTTTATTGCACCAGCAGACCTATCTCCAATTCTCAAGAAACTCATCAAACCTGATGATTTACCACCACCAGATAGGGTTTCTCCATCTCCTCTCAGTGATGAGAAATTACTACCAGTTCCGGATCCATATTTAAACAATCTTGCTTCTTTTACCCATAGGTCCATTATTCCACCTTCTTTGACAAGATCATCACTTACATTTTGTATAAAACATGCATGTGGTTGAGGATGCTCATATGCTGTTTCTGATAAACTTAATTTTCCTGTTTGATGATTAATATAGAAATGGCCTTGAGCAGGGCCATCAATGCCATAACCCCAATTTAATCCAGTGTTAAACCATTGAGGAGAATTAGGTGCCGCCATTTGTTGACATAAAACATACCTTAATTCATCATAAAAAGATCTAGCATCTTCTTCTGTATCAAAATACTTGCCTTTCCAACCCCAATAAGTCCAAGTTCCTGCAATTCTGTCAAAAACTTGCTTTGAAGAATTTTCACCTAAGAATCTTTCTTTTTCAGGAATATTTTTTAATTTATTCTTATCTAGTTCACTTTTGGAAAGCCAATCTGGCACATTTTTTTCAGATATTTTCTTAAGATATTTTGGAATACCCTTTTTTCTAAAATACTTTTGAGCAATTATATCTGTTGCTACTTGAGACCATTTGATTGGCACTTCAACATTATTTAATTTAAAAATTATTGATCCATCAGGATTTCTGATTTCCGATCTAACTTTTTTAAAGGTTATTCCTTCGTAAGGAGACCTACCCCTTTTTGTAAACTTTCTTTCAATTTTCATAAATTTTTAGTAAATAACAGATAACTACTATATATAGTATAGTAGAATAACGTTATACATCTATATCTTGATATTTATAACATAATTTTCAAGAAAAAAAATATTTTTTTTATTTTTTTTGCTATTTTTAAATAAAGTTATGAAAAATATTTCTTTATTTTTATATACAATTTTTCGAGGTAGTTTTGTTGGAAAAGATCAAGATGGCAACAAATATTATAAATCTAATATTAGCCATGGCGTAAAAAAAGAGAAGAGGTGGGTTTTATATAAAGATGATAACGATCCAACAAACATAGAACCAAACTGGCATGCTTGGCTGCATCATACTACAGAAAACATTCCTAATGCAAAGAAAAAGAAAGGGCATTTTTGGCAAAAAAAGATTTCTCCAAACTACACAGGTACAGAGAAAGCATATTTTCCAACAGGACATATTTTAAATAAAGAAAAAAAAATTAAGAAAATTAAAAGATATGAATCATGGACACCTAATAATAAGAAATAAAAAGAATTTATTATTTTTTTTTATTTTGATTTTTTTTACTTTTCATTCAAATATAGCTGATTCTACAACTGTTCTTGGAGCTTTAAATAAAGTAAGTGGTAAAATATCTAAAATAAAAGTTGAAGATAATAATGAAATGGCTTTTGGAACTTTGAAAATCTTTGTTAGAACTTGTAAAAAATCTTTACCTGAAGACCCACCTGAAAATTCAGCATTTATTGAAATTTGGGATAAAAAAATTGATAAAGAAAAAAAGAAAATATTTAGCGGATGGATGTTTTCTTCCAGTCCTTCAATTTCAGCTGTAGATCACGCTGTTTATGATGTTTGGGTCATAGATTGTATGATATCATATATCGAAGACTGAGAAATTTTTTTATTAAAGTTTGCGCTTTTCTTCAATGAACTTCCTAACATTTTTAAATATTTCTTTCTTGAAATTTCTATTGCACCTAATTTTTTTAAATGAGGATTAACAAATTGTGTATCTAATAATGTAAATTTTTTAATTTTAAGATTGACTAATAGATATACCAGACAGATTTTACTTGAGTTAGACATAATACTAAACATACTTTCTCCAAAAAAAGCCGAACCTAATGAAACACCATAAAGACCTCCTACTAACTTATCCTGATGCCAAGCCTCTATTGAATGGGCATGACCTATTTTGTGAAGATTTGAATATAACTTGATTATTTCTTTATTGATCCACGTTGAGGGTCTGTTTTTTGTTTTTTTTGCACAATTTTTAATAACTCCTTTAAAATCTTTATTAATAGTTATTAGGAACTTTTTTTTTTAATTTCTTTTCTTAAATTTTTTGAAATTTTAAAATCATTTATAGGTATAACACCTCTTTTTTTTGGATTAATCCAATATAAGTTTGGATCGTCAAAACTTTCTGACATAGGAAATATACCCAAAGAGTAACTCTTAAGGATTGTTTCTTCATTAATATTCATTTAATAATTAATAGATAAAAATTTATCTAACCAATTTATATGATAATTGCCTTTAATGTAATCTTTACTGTTTAAAATTTTTAGATGTAAAGGAATATTTGTTTTTACACCATTTATTACATATTCAATTAAACATCTTTTAAGTCGTAAAATAGCTTCATTTCTATTTCTCGAATAAATTATAATTTTTGAAATTAAATTATCATATTGATGAGGAACAATGCATCCTGCGTATAATGCAGAATCTATCCTAACGCCAGGGCCACCTGGAGAATGATATTCTTCTATTCTTCCAGGAGATGGTATAAAACTAAGAGGATCTTCAGCATTTATTCTACATTGAATTGAATGCCCAGAAAATTGCACATCTTTTTGTTTAAAACTTATTTTTTGTCCTGCTGCAATTTTAATTTGTTGTTTTATTAAATCTATCCCAGTTATTCTTTCAGTGATGGTGTGTTCTATTTGAACTCTAGTATTCATTTCCATAAAATAAAATTTTTTATTTTTATACAATAATTCAACTGTTCCTAAACTTTCATAACCAATTTTTTTAATTGTATTAACTACTAAATCACAAATTTTTTCTCTTTGAGAATCTGATAAAGTGGGAGAGGGTGTTTCTTCAATAATTTTTTGTTTATTTCTTTGTATTGAGCAATCTCTTTCTCCTAAATGAACAACATTACCTTTTTTGTCAGCGACTATTTGAATTTCTATATGTCTAGGATTATCAAAAAATTTTTCTAAATAAATATTTTCGTTTCCAAAAGAATTTTTAACTTCCTGTTTTACAATTCTATAATTTGCTACCAATTCTTTTTGATTTTTTATTACTCTAATCCCTTTACCACCTCCACCTGAGCCTGCTTTTAATATCACAGGGTAACCAATTTTTTTTGCAATTTTTTTTGCTTCATCAATAGATCTTAAATAATTGTCTGAACCAGGTATTACAGGAAATTTATTTTTTTTCATTAGTTTTTTTGCATTTATTTTGTCACCATAAATTTTAATTTGTTCATTAGTCGGGCCAATAAAATTTATTTTGTGTTTTTTTACCATTGAAGCAAACTCATAGTTTTCTGAAAAAAAACCTGCTCCTGGATGGATAGCATCAGAATTTGATATTTCTGCTGCAGACAAAATTGCAAATGAATTTAAATAACTATTTTTTATTGAAGACTTTCCTATACAAATCGCTTCATCTGCAAGTCTGACATGCATAGAGTCTTTATCTATTAATGAATGCACAGCTACAGTTTTAATTCCAAGGTCTCTGCAAGTTCTTACAATTCGTAATGCAATTTCTCCTCTATTTGCTATTAAAATTTTTTTAAACATTATTTTTGATTATTTAATTACAACTAAAGGTTGTCCAAATTCAACTGGCTCGGCATCATTGACTAAAATTTTTTCAACTTTACCTGATTTTTCTGATTTTATAGGGTTAAATGTTTTCATTGCTTCAATAATCAGCAACGTATCTCCTTTTTTAATTATCTGACCTTGTTTTATAAATGCATTAGCTTTTGGTTCTGGAGATAGATAAACAGTACCAACCATGGGCGATGTTATAGCATCATCATGTTTAATTTGTACTCTTTTACTACTAAATTTTTCTAAATTATTAGAATCTTGAAAATTTTTTGTAAGATCAGTTTTTTTTAAAACTTTGGTAAGTTCTTTTACAGCTTTTAATAAATTTTTTAATAATTTTTTATCGTTTAAATCATCAGTCATTTTTTTTTAATAAATTTTTAATTGCCATAACTGCTAAAATATAGCTATATGAGCCGAAACCAAAAATAACACCATCTGCTACTTCAGAAATATAGGATTTTTTTCTGAATTCTTCTCTTTTATGAATGTTAGATAAATGGATTTCAACTATAGGAATTTTTATTGCTTTTAAAGCATCAAATATAGCAATGGAAGTATGAGTATAGGCTCCTGCATTTATTAATAAGCCACTATAATTGTTTTTCATACAACTTTGTATCCAGTTAATCATCTCCGATTCCTCATTACTTTGTTTAAATTCAAGTTCTAAGTTATTGTTTTTAGCAAACTCATTAGTTTTAGATTCAATGTCTTTGAGTGAGCTTTTCCCATAAATTTCAACTTCTCTTTTGCCAAGTAAATTTAAATTAGGACCGTTTATTACTAAAATTTTATTCATTTTAAGAAATAAATACTATAAATTAAAAATTTAATTTTACCATATAACTTCTTTTATTATTTTCTATTTTTATTATTCAAATTAATTTTTTCTTCTAAAATAACTAATTTGGTCCATGTTTCTGAAGTTTTTGATGTAATCTTTTTAGCTCTTTGGATAAAACTTAAGGCCATTTTATCATCACCTTTCAAATATGCTGAATATGCTGAAGCATATCTCGATTCACTCATTTGTGAATTTTTTCCGTATGCAACTGATAACAAGTACCATAATTTGTTATTTTCAGGTTCTTTTTTTTGTGCTTTTAAAAGCATTTTAATAGATTGATCCAAAGTATTTTTTGAATCAAGATTTAATAAAGTGTGGGCTAATTCGATTTGTATTAAAGGATCGTTTGGTATTAATTTATGTACAATTAAATAGTTTTCCAAAGATTGTTTTAAAAAACCATTTTCACGCAGCATTTGCGCTTTTAATTCATAAAAATAAGGATTTATCGGATATTTTTTTATTAATTGGTCCATTAATTCATTTCCTTTTTTTAAATTAAACAATTTATAATTAGCTATGGCGTAACCATAATTTTTTTGATCATCATTGAATTTAGGATTGTCTTTAATTGTATTAAAAGCATTTTCCGGATCAATAAAACTAATTAATTTTACCTGAACAAATTTATATTTTTCATCAACAGTTAGTTCAGATGGAGTTATATTATTAAGTTTTTTTTTAAAATTGTTCTCGCAATTTTCATTTTTAGCTGCATTTTTTGCATCTATTATTCTATCACGTGTCAAAGGATGTGTTTGTGTATAAGCATTTTGTCTATGATAAGGATCCATGCTTTCTAAAAGTTCTAGAAAACTGATAATACCACATAAAGATTTTCCACTTTTTTTTAAAAAAGAAAAACCCGCCTGATCAGCAGAACCTTCTTGTACTCTAGTAAAATTTAACAAAGAACTCCCAGTTGTTGACATCGTGCCACCAGCTATAGCAGCAGCAGCATTTGGATCACCTGTTAAAGCCTGTACAGCAATTCCTCCTATAAGACCAGCCAAAAGAACCGCTCTACTTTTTTCAAGTTGTTGGTAAATTTTAATGTGGTGCCTTCCTGTTATATGACCAAGTTCGTGAGCAATTACACCTTCTAATGCGTTTACATTTTTCGAGTTTACAATCAAACCAGAAAAAATAAATATTTTTTGACCTGGTGTAACAAAAGCATTTAACTGCTTATCATTTACGATAAAGATTTTTAATTTTTCTTTATCTTGATTAGCTGCTTCTGCAATTGGAGCAACAATTTCTTTTATTGTATTTTCAATTTCTGAATCTCTAATAAATGCCGATGAATTAAATGAAATAGATAATAAAAAAAATAATAATAATAAAAACTTTTTCATATAGATTAATAGTATATTTTTTTTTTATTTTTTATGTTTAAATTTTTATCACAAAGAGGGCAAGTATCAAATTTTATAGTAATGGATTTATTTGAAGAAGCCCAAAATTTAACTAAAAAAGGAAAAAAAATTATACATTTTGAAGCTGGCCAGCCAACAGCAAAACTACCAAATTCTGCATTTAAACAAGCTTTGAATAAAATTAAAACAACAAATGTAAGTTATACCAATCCTTTAGGTTTAGATTTGTTAAAAAAAAAAATAAGTAATTATTATTTAAAAAAGTATAAAACCAAAATAGACCATAAAAAAATTATAATTACTTTTGGTTCTTCAGGTGCTTTTATATTGTCTTTTTTAAGTGCTTTTGATAAGGGAGATACTATTGGTGTTACAGTTCCAAATTATCCTGCATATAAAAATATGATTAAAGCTTTTGACCTAAAAATGAAACCAATTCTTTGTAACTCAGAAAAGAATTTTGAGTATAATTTTAAAAGTATTTGTAAATATAAAAATCTAAACGGATTACTGATTTCCAATCCACTTAATCCAACAGGAGCAGTTATAAAAAAAGGAGAAATAAAAAAAATTTCTTCATTTTGTAGAAAAAATAAAATAAGAATTATTGCTGATGAAATTTATCATGGAATAGATTTTTCAGAGAACACAGATACTTTTTTTAAATACAATAATGAATCTATAGTTATTAATAGTTTCTCGAAATATTTTCTTTTAACTGG
>Ga0163108_10001073_pt1 | contig 20168 bp, 21 predicted proteins | sample Fk1155metaG_FD_109644 | JGI IMG/M metagenome (GOLD analysis project Ga0163108, IMG submission 109644) | Marine microbial communities from the Central Pacific Ocean - Fk160115 155m metaG | ecosystem: Environmental > Aquatic > Marine > Oceanic > Photic zone | place: The Central Pacific Ocean...
AATTAGAATACAAAAATTTTAGTTGAAATATTTATAGCATTTTTAAAAACCCCACTTCTTTTGAAGTTAATTTTCTCCAATTACCCCTTGGCAGATCTTTTTTTGTTAGACCAGCAAAAACAACCCTATCCATTTTTAGAATTTTATAGTTAAACTTTTTAAACATTTTTGTTAATATGCTTGGCATTATACTAAAAGCTCTAATTCCAAGAACAAATTCATCATCAGTATCTTTAACAAAATCTATTTCCTGTAAAGGAAATTTTTTTTTATCTAAAATAACTCCTCTTTTCAATTCTATTAAGTGTTTATTATCAATCTTTTTGTTTAGAGTCAATTGATAAATCATGTTTATTTTACATTTAGGACGATTTAATCTGTCAATTAATTCTAAATCATTGGTCATAACTATAAGTCCCGTAATTAATTTACCCATATCTCCAAAAGGAATTATTTTTGAAGACAGATTTGTATTTGAAAAATTTTTTAGAAAATTATTTTTAACTCCTCCTTGATTTGTAACTACAAACCCTTTTGGTTTATTCAATAGAAAATACTCAAAAAAAGATTTTTCAATAATTTTATTTCTAAATTCTACCTTGTCTTTTAAAAAGACTTTTGTGCCTAAATCTTTTACTATTTTATCATTTACACTTACTAAACCCTTCAAAATATAACGATCAGCATCTCTTCTTGAGCAAATTCCTGAATTGGAAATATACTTGTTTAATCTAACCTTAGTTTCCTTAGAATCTTTTTTTTTATCCTCTTTCATTACGTTAAAAAACTATAAAATTTTATTTATATATAAAATATATTCCAAATACTCCAACTACTATTATAAGCTTGAGAAGGTTGTGGATCCAAAGATATATCTTCTTAGTTGATGAAATCCAAGTGAGAAATAAAATAAAAAACATATAAGGCGCACAAAAAATAAAATAATATTCAATTAGCCCTAAATCATTGTTAATTAACAAATAAATTAAAAACCAAGTAACTAAAATTAGTGTTGATATGATCAATTTAGTAATAGGATTTCCAAAGACAATAGGTAGAGTTTTATAACTATGAACCCAATCTCCTTTGAAATTTTCAAAATCTTTTATAATATCTTTTATTAAAATCAATAAAAACAAAAACCCTGCGTATAAAAAAATAATTCGCTCAAAATTTTTAAAATATAAAGTGATAGCAAAAAATGGCAAAATAGTTAAAAATGCTTTATATATATTGCTTAACCAAAAAAGTCTTTTAATTAAAACACTATAGAGTAAAATCCCCAATATATATGTTAAAAAAAAGACAACAGCCTTCAAAGAAAAAAACCAAGAAACTACTAAACAAGTTAGGTTCATCAAGAGATATATCCTAAACTGAATCCCTTGAGGTATAGTATGCTCAATTAAAAATTTTTGCGGTCTATTTATTTTATCTTTTTCAGCATCAAAGTAATTATTTATGATATATCCTGATGATGTAGATAAGGCTGTTGCAAAAACTAAGTAAAATAAATTCAGGTCAAAAATTATTTGCTCAAAATTTGAGTTTGGAGAAAAAACATAACGAGCAGTTAAGTACTGAGCAAGAATTAAAATTAAAATATTATATCCTCTTACTATGCTGAATAAACCTAGAACTTTAATAACTATATTTCTTTGACCTTTTGATAAAAACATCAAAAAAAATTACAAAGAATAAACTACTTCTAGCTTATATCTATTTAAAATTTTAGCTGTTTTATTAAAATCTTGGGTAAAACCTAAAATATAGCCTCCTCCTCCAGAACCACATAATTTTAAAAAGTATGCATTAGTTTCAATTCCTTTCTTCCATATTTCTATAAAATCAGAGGGGATCATTGGTTTAAAATTATCGTAAACTAATTTTGAGAGAGATTTAATATTCACAAAAAGTGATTTAACATTTCCCTTTAAAAAATCATTGACACAATTATCGGTAATGGTATTAAATTTTTCTTTCATCATTACATTGAATTTTTCATGCTCCATATTTTTTAAAAAGATGGACATCAATTGACCTGTTTCCCTTGAAGATCCACTATCCAATAAAAAAACAGCTCCCCTGCCATCCAAATTTTGAGAAGGAATTCCGGTTGGCTGAATATTCTCACTTGAATTAATTAGAATAGGAAGGCTTAAATAACTATTTAAGGGATCAAGACCAGAAGATTTTCCATGGAAAAATCCCTCCATTTCAGCAAATATATTTTTAAGCTTTATCAATTTTTCTTTGTTAAGGTTTTCAACAACTGAGATTTTTTCTAGAGCATATCTGTCATAAAAAGAGGCAACTAACGCACCACTGCTACCAAGCCCATATCCTTGAGGAATACTACTGTCAAAATATAATTTGTCAGACAAATCCCTCTCCATTTTTTCCCAATCAAATTTGACTAAATCATGATCAACCTTTCTTAAAAATTTTGAAAATTCTGTTAATTTTTTATTTGAATCGTAGATGAATTCTGATTCATTCTGTGGGATTTTTAGGGCTCCTTGGAAAAAATTATAGGGGATGGAAAGACCTCTTGAATCTTTTACAATACCATATTCTCCAAAGAGTAAAATTTTAGCATAAAAAAGGGGTCCTTTCATGGGTTTAAAATTATATCTTTTTTGGACCATTCCCAACTTGATCATGAATAAATTTTATACTTGGAAAAATTTTAATTAATTCATTATCTATAAAATCTAGGACATCTTTTCTAAAGGCTTTAGGGTATAAAAAATGAATATTTGGTCCTGCATCAAGAGTAAAACATAATGGGGTTTTTGAATTCTCTCTGTAGTTTTTAATTAGCTCAATTATTTCAATAGTTTCTGGTTTAAAAAGCTTATATGGTGGTGATGAGGTCATCATTAATGCATGCAATGTAAGAGCCTCTGATTCTACAATTTGAATAAATTTTTCAATATCTCCAGTTGCAAGAGAGTTTTTTATTTCAAAAAAGTTTTTATTGGCTTGATAAAATCTTTTTTTGGCAAATGGATGATCATTCATTAATCTATGACCTTCTGTACTACTTATTTCTTTTTTAGCTTCATCTATTATAATTATTGTATTACAAAAACCATCAAATATTTTATCTATTTTTTGCTTAAAAGGAATAGCATATCTATCACTACTTTCTTTTAGATGAGAAGTTTTACCCCAAGATGCTATAGGCCCATAAATACTTCTAGAGGCACTGCCAGATCCAAGTCTAGCTAAAAAAGAGGTTTTAATTTTAAATGTCTCTTCTGTCATTTCAGAATTAATTTGTCTCTCCCAATCAGTAATACATAGAGCTATTGCGGCCATAGATGATGCAGAAGAGGCTATACCTGAACTGTGGGGAAAAGAATTACTGCTATCTATCATTAGATTGTGCATCTTTAAAGATGGGACATACGGCAAAATATTTTCTAAAAAAGTTTCTATTTTTTTGTAAAAATCTAATTTAATTTTACCGTCAAGTTTAAAAGTAAACCAGGGATCTTTTTTTGAATTAATAGGACTAAAATTAATTTTTGTTCTTGTAAAACACTTAGAAAGCAAAAAACTAATAGAGGGATTAGAAGGTATTTGATTTCCCTTTTTTCCCCAATATTTAATTAATGCTATGTTTGAAGGGGCTTCCCAAAATGAAGTATAAGAAATTCCTTCGTTGTTTTTAAAAATAAATTTTTCTTGATTCATTTATATCTTAAAACTAAGCAAAAGATAAATTATTCTTTATTAACTCTATCTGGAAAATCAGTTATAATTCCATCTACTCCTAAAGATGTCATAGATTTAATGTCACTTGGGTCATTAACAGTCCATGGGAATAATTTAATCCCTTCATCCTTTATAATTTTTGAATTTTTATTTGTCAATAAAGAGTACTTAGGATTTATAGCATAAGCCTTTATTTTTTTTGCAAAAGGTATTGCTTCTAAAGGATTACTATCTGTAAGTATCGCTATTGGAACTTCTTTATTTAAACTGAAGAATATATTCAATTCATCCCACTTAAAACTTGAAATAATTATTTTTGAGGGATCCCATGAAGAGTTTTTAAAATAGTCTTGGAGTAAGTCATTAGTTTGAACAGCAGTTCCAGATCCTTTTAGCTCAATATTCAGAATTAAACTACCATCAATTAAATCCATTACTTCATTGAGTGTAGGTATCGCATATAATCCTAGAACCTTTGCCTTTTTTAGTGAGTCAAGAGATGTTTCCTCAATATTTCCATTTAAGTTGGTTAGCTTATCTAACATGATATCATGAAAGACAACTAATTCTCCTGAAGCACATTTAAAGACATCTATTTCTATACCATCTGCTCCTAATTCAATAGCTTTTTCAATTGAAGGAATAGTGTTTTCTGCAATATATCCCATTGCTCCACGATGACCTATAACAAGTGGGAAAGATTTTTTAAGACAAGAAATCACAGATAGAAAAATAAATGTTAAAAAAAATAATCTAGGCATTTATAAGATCAAATTTATAAAAGATTAATGTCATTTGATTAAAATCCAAAATTCCCAAGGTTTCATAACATACTCATAAGTTGAAGAAAGGGTTTTTTTCGTTCCTTTGGAAAAGCTTTTAAAATTGCTATCATAATTCATTCTAAATTGACTATGATTACTACTAAAATTAGCGATAAAAACAATTGTATCTCCTTTATTTCTTCTTTCAAAAGCTAAGATTTTGTCTTCTGCATTAGTTTCGATATAAGAAAGTTTTTCATACCCTAAACTCGCTTTTAATGCAGGGTGATTATTTTTTAGGTCACCCATTCTTTTTAAAAAATCTATTGTCGCTCCTGAAACTTTAGGGAAACTATCCTTCTCAAAAAAAAGTAATCTTTTATCCAAATCATACTCTTGACCACTATAAATTAGTGGCATTCCAGGAGAAAGGTAGCTCAATGCTGTAAAAACTTTTTCAGCATCACCGTAAACTTCTTTAACACTTCCATTCCAAGAATTTTCGTCATGGTTTGTTAAAAAATTAATTAAAATATTTTCACCTTTATAATTTTTATTGATCCAGCTAAAATGTTTTCTTAAGGAATTAACATCTTTTTTGCCTTGAGCAATTTCTTTTGATAAATGATGCCCGGGCCAATCATAAGAAGCATCAAATCTGTTAACTAATTCAATACCTCCAGGATGATTTATGTCAGTTTCGGCCAATAAAAAAATTGGTTTGATTGACTTTAACATTTTAAAAGTTCTTTCATAAAAGCTTTGAGGAACTGCATAGGCTTGATCAACTCTAAAGCCATCAATATCAAACTCTTTTACCCAAAAAGCCATAGCGCCCATCATAGCTTGTTGCATCTCCAAATTATCATAATTTAAATCAGCTACGTCGGTCCAACCAAATGACTCGCCAGTAGATGGGTTTATGGGGTCAATTATTTTTCCCTCTTTATTCTTTAAATAATAATCTGAATTTTCATTAATCCAATTATGATCCCATCCAGTATGGCCAGGAACCCAATCAATTATTATATATATTCCCATAGAATGTGCCTTTTCAACTAAAGATCTAAAGTCATCTGAAGTTCCAAATTCTGGATTTACTTTCTTATAATCTGAAATTGCATAATAACTGCCTAAAGGACCTTTACTTTTGGTAGTTGATATTGGATTAATTGGCATTAACCAAATTATATTTACACCCAGCTCTTTTATTAAATCTAAATCTTTTGAAAATGCATTAAAGGTTCCTTCAACAGAATATTGGCGTATGTTTGCCTCGTAAAGCACAGCTTTATCAATTGTTTCTTGATTTATAGCTTCAATCTTAACTTTATTTTCTGTTATTGGTTTTCTCGGTTCATTTTTATCAAGACAAGAATTAAAAATTAAAATAGCAATTAATAATTTTTTCATGTTATATGTTTTTTAGGTTGAACAGTAATTTTCTTTCCTGAGGAAATAAGATTTATTGGCTTATTCCCAGTTAACTCAAAAGTTGTCTCTTTTTTATTTATCATAACAGTTAAAATTGATCCATCAAAATTAACTTTAAAACTCAAAGAAGTCCATTTTGGAGGTAATTTAGGATTAAATGAAAAAACTCCATTACTAATTTTCATTCCACCAAAGCCTTTTGAAATGGCCATCCAAGCTCCTCCCATGCTTGTTATGTGTAAACCTTCCATTACTTCTTTGTTATAATCATCAAGATCTAGTCTTGATGCGTTTAAGAAAAATTGATAAGCTTTTTGTTTTTTATCTAACCTTGAAGCTAAAATTGAGTGTACACATGCAGAGAGTGAAGATTCATGTACAGTAAAGGGTTCATAGAATTCAAAATTTCTTCTTAGCTCTTCTCTAGTAAAATCATCTTCAAAAAAATAAAATCCTTGTAATACATCTGCTTGTTTTATATAAGGAGATCTTAAAATCTTATCCCAAGACCAATTTTGGTTAATTGGTCTTTCATTCATTGGTATTTCATCAACAAACTTAAGTTCTTTATCTAAAAATCCCTCTTGCTGTAAGTAAACTTGTTTTTTTGAATCATACGGCATATAAATATTTTGATAAATTTCTTTCCACTTCTTTATTTCTATTTCGCTTAAACCAGTTTTCTTTTTAATCCTTTTGTAATCAGTCATATACTTTTCTCTAACATTTTGAACTTGTACAACAGAATAATTAAGACACCACTTTGCAATATAATTAGTATACCAATTGTTATTTACATTGTTTTCATATTCATTAGGGCCTGTAATGCCCAAAAGAACATACTTATTTTTCTCTTCAGAAAAGCTTAATCTTTGTTCCCAAAAACGAGAAATTCCAATTAAAACTTCTAATCCATATTTTGGAATGTATGATTTGTCATTAGTGAAATTCTCATAATAAAAAATAGCATAAGCTATTGCGCCATTTCTGTGAATTTCTTCAAAAGTAATTTCCCATTCATTATGGCACTCTTCTCCATTCATCGTAACCATAGGATACAAGGCAGCACCATTACCAAAACCTAACTTTTGTGAATTTTCTATTGCTTTTTCTAAATGATTATATCTGTATCTAAGTAAATTGCGGGCAGCCAAGCTTCCCTTCGTTGCTAGATAAAATGGAAAGCAGAAAGCTTCTGTATCCCAATAAGTGCCTCCGCCATACTTTTCTCCAGTGAATCCCTTTGGACCAATATTTAATCTTTCATCTTCGCCTGTATAGGTTTGATTTAATTGAAAAATATTATATCTTATAGCTTGTTGAGCCTTAACATCTCCATTTATTAAAACATCAGAATTTTCCCATATTTTTTTCCACTCATTTTTTTGTTCATTTAATAAAAAATTAAATCCTAGGTTTAATGCTTCTTTTGAAAGTTCGTATGTTTTATTAAAATTTACAGAGGAGTGGCGGATAGAGGAGACATAACCTCCGCATTTTACTATAGAAAGACTTTTATTTGAATCGACTTCGTAGGAAAAAGTATGTGAAATTTTATTTTTTTTGATTTTAATTTTTGGTTTTTCCCTTATAATCTCATCATTTAAAAAAAGCTCATTATGCATAAACGTGCATACCTTATAAGAAGTTTTTAAGGTTTTCGATTTTAATGCTGCAAAGTTGTCTTTAGTTTCCTTTCCTTCGTGTTTCCAAAATTGTTCATCCCAATTTGAGTCTTGATTAGCAACATCACCATCAATGTATGACTTTAATTTTATTGAACATTTCTTATTTATTGGTTTTATTTTATATCTGATCATCCCTATATCTTTTCTAGCCATTGATAAAAATCTTTTGCTTTCTATAAAGACTCTTGTTTTATCTTTTAGAACAGCTTCAAATGATCTTAAATAAAATCCTTCTTTTAAATTTAATACTCTCTTAAATTTCTCAATTCTTGAACATTTATTTAAATCAAAATCCTGATTATTTATATTTAGCTCAATACCAATCCAATTAGGCGAATTTAAAACTTTTGCAAAAAAATCTGGATATCCAATTTTCCACCAACCAACCTTAGTTCTGTCAGGGTAATAAACTCCTGCTATATAACTTCCTCTAAAAGTTTCCCCACTATAACTTTCTTCAAAATTTGCTCTTTGCCCCATATATCCATTCCCTATACTGAACAAACTTTCGGATGATGTAACCTTATTTGCATGAAATCCCTCCTCAATAATTTCCCAAGGGTGAAGTTTTAAGTAATTATATTTCTTCATTGAAAAAGTACTTTTTTAAATGGTCAGGGATTTTTAAAAAATCAGGAAAACAATACTCTAAATTTTTTAATTTAGTTTTATTTCCAATTCCCACCACTATCATTCCTGCATTATTTGCTGCATCTATTCCAGATTGAGAATCTTCAAAAACTAAACAATCTCTTGGCTCAGTTTTAAGCTTTTTGCTAGCTGTTAAAAAAATTTCAGGGTCAGGTTTGCTCATCTTAATATCATTCCCATCTATTATAAAGTCAAAAAAACTAATTAGATCTAATTTCTTAAGTACCAATTTTGCATTTTTACTAGATGAACACAAGGAAATTTTAACTGATTTTTTTTTTAAATATCCTAAAAAACTTTGAACCCCAGGCAATATATTTTTTGGAGTAATAGTGTCTATAAGATTAAGATAGTAAGAATTCTTTTTTATGAGATATTCCTTAAATTTTTCTTCAGAAAAACTAATATTAGCCATATCAATAATTTTTAAAAAAGAGTCTTCTCGACTTAATCCCTTAATAAACTCATTTCCTGTCTCAGTTAAATTATAACCCAATTCTAAACATAACTTTTTCCAGGACAAGTAATGATGATTTGAAGTATCAACAATCACACCATCCAAATCAAACATCACTGCTTTAATTAAACTCATAATATTGAATTTACACAAAAGTCTACTATACTTACTCTATTTTATTAATTGTTGATTTTGCAGGTTTTTTTAGGCTACCATCAAAACCATTTATACCAGAAACAGTTGTATATTTTAAAGTAGTTTTCTTATCTGGATTGATAAATTTGTGTGCACTGTAACAAGCTAATGTTCCTTCATGAAAACCAGACAAAATAAGTTTTAATTTCCCTGGATAAGTATTTGAATCTCCAATTGCATAAATACCTGGAATGCTAGTCTGGTAATCTAATGCATTGTTAACAAGAATAGCATTTTTTTCCATTTTAAATCCCCAGTTTGCAATTGGACCCAATCTTGGTAATAATCCAAATAATGGTATAAAATAGTCAACATTGACTTGTTTAATATTTCCATCAAATGAAATATCTAATAAAAGTTCCAGATCTTTCTTTTTAATAGCTTCTACATGAGCTGGAATCATAGTTGAAACTTTACCTTTTCCCTTTAGATCTTTAACTTTTTGAACTGAATCTGGTGAAGCTCTGAATTCTTTTCGCCTATGTATTAAAATTACTTCCCTTGCAATATTTGAAAGAAAAATTGTCCAATCTAATGCTGAATCTCCACCACCAGCAATCAAAATCTTTTTATCACGGTATTTTTCAGGGTCTCGAATAATATAATCTACCCCATTATCTTCATACTTCTCTAAATTACTTAATTTCGGTTTTCTAGGTTCAAAAGTTCCAAGCCCACTTGCTATTATAATTACTTGTGCTAAATGTTTAGTCCCTTTATCTGTCGTTACTAGAAATTTATTTTCTTTTGTTTTTTTTATTGATTGTGCACACTCACCCAGGGTGAAACCAGGTTTAAAAGGTGAAATCTGATCCATTAAATTTTTTACTAAATCACCTGCCAATATTTCAGGGTGAGAAGGAATGTCATAAATTGGTTTTTTAGGATATATTTCGGCACACTGCCCTCCAGGCATAGGGAGAGAATCAATAAGATGACACCTCAAATTTAAAAGACCTGCTTCAAAAACAGTAAAAAGACCAGTTGGCCCAGCACCAATAATAATTATATCACTCTTAATCATTGTTAATCTTCTTCTACACTAACCACCTTTTCTATTTCAGGAACATACTTTTTTATTGCCATTTCAACACCCGATTTAAGCGTCATTTGATTAACTGTACAAGAAATACAATTGCCATGTAGTTTAACTTTGGCAACTTTATTATTATCAATTGAAATAAGAGTTATATCTCCACCATCGGAAACAAGAAAAGGTCTTATTTCTTCTAATGCATTTTCTACTCTTTCTTTTATATTTTTAATTTTCATTAAATTTATTTTATTGCTGAACAACCAACCATGTTAGTTATTTTTACAACCTTAGTAGCAGGCAAGGTAGTATTTCTTTTAATTAATTCTTCAACTAATTTTTGAGTTATTTTGGTTAAATGATCTTTTACAAGTGTGTTTTCTTGTAAGGCAGCCGGTCTTCCAACATCAGAAGCTTCTCTTATACTTTGAACAAGGGGCAATTCTCCTAAAAATGGGACGTTTTTATCTTCGGAAAGATTTTGTGCACCTTGCCTTCCAAAGATATAATATTTGTTCTCTGGAAGTTCTTCAGGTGTAAAAAAGGACATGTTTTCAATAATTCCTAATAAAGGAACATTTATATTTTCTTTTCTAAACATACTTATTCCTTTACGAGCATCTGCTAAGGCTATATTTTGCGGTGTACTTACAACTACAGCTCCATTAAGCGGGATAGACTGAACAATACTCAAGTGAATGTCACCTGTTCCAGGAGGCAGATCTACTAATAAAAAATCTAATTCTCCCCAAGCTGAATCAAAAATCATTTGCTTCAAAGCTTTTGTGGCTATTGGACCTCTCCATATAACTGCCTGATCAGGTTTTGTAAAAAATCCGATCGACAACACTTTAACACCATAGTTTTCAACCGGTTTAATCTTGGACTCTCCATTATAATTAACTGAGAGGGGTCTCTCTCCTTCCAAATCAAACATTGCGGGAATTGAAGGCCCATAAATATCAGCGTCAAGGATACCTACTTTACACCCCATTTCAGCTAGAGTCACTGCAAGATTTGCAGTAACAGTAGATTTACCAACTCCGCCTTTACCGGATGAGATTGCTATAATTGAATCAATCCCTTTAATTTTTGCAGCTGCATCGGGAGTTATAGAATTATCATTGCTATGTTTTGCGCTAACTTTAATTTTAATCTCAGGATTAAATTTTCCCTTAAAAAGTTTAATTATAGAATCCTGAACTTTTTTTTTGGCTTGAAGTGTTGGGTTTTTCATTAATACATCAATATCAACTTGATCTCCAAAAACCATAATGTTAGAAATTAAATTACCATCATAAAGTGATTTACCATCACTATTTGTGGTAATTCCCTTCAAAACTTCTTCAATATCCTTTTTAGCAATTGACATTAAATAAATTTACTTAATATTCAAATATACTTCAATCTACTTTGATAGAAAAGCTAAAAACAAATATGAAGATTAAAGCTCCATTGAGGGGTCCCAAAAAAAATCATCAAAATTTATAATCTGATCATTTTTAATTGAAATTCCTTCATTTATTAGAAGTTGTTCCATCAAATTTGTCCCCTTAAAATGATTTTTTCCAGTTAAAAGTCCATTTCTATTAACAACTCTATGTGCAGGAAAATTTTTCAGATTATGAGAATTATTCATTGCCCAGCCAACGACACGTGCTGCTCTTGGATCTCCTAAAAAACTTGCTATAGAACCATATGAAGTAACTCTTCCAAAAGGAACTTTTCTTACTACTTTATAGACTTTTTTAAAAAAACTATTCATTACTCAAAACAAAATTTAATAAAAGAAATTTTCTTGCTGTTTTTTAAGAAAGTTTTCTCATAAAAAGTTTGCACACCTGTTGCCTCAATAGGTGAACTGGGATTATTATAAATGTCATTATGAGAAAATAAAACATTAGCATTCATACTTTCAATAATTCCTAAAGTATATCCATATAAAAAGGGACTGTCAGTTTTAAGATTTATTATACCTTTTGACTTAAGAATTTTTCTGTACATATTAAGAAAATCAGAATTTGTTAATCTATGTTTGAAGCTCTTATATTTGATTTGAGGATCGGGAAAAGTTATCCATATTTCATCAATTTCCCTACTAGAAAAAAGACTTGTTATTAATTCAATTTGAGTCCTAACAAAAGCAACGTTTTTTATCCCTTTTTCAAAAGCAGTTTTTGCACCTCTCCAAATTCTAGCACCTTTTATATCAATACCAATATAATTAATTTCAGGGTTTAATTCTGAAAGATAAAGAGTATACTCACCTTTTCCGCAACCTAATTCTAAAACAATTGGATTGTTATTTTTAAAATAATTCAAACTCCAATTTCCCTTCAGCTTAAATTGATTTTTAATAATTTTTTCCCTGTTAGGTTGTATGAGATTTAAAAAGGTTTTGTTTTCCTCAAATCGTTTTAATTTATTTTTACTTGCCATAAAAATTAATAGTTGGGTAAATTTAAAATTTCAATTATATCTGGCTCGTCGTCAACAAGTAAAATTTTTATTTCTCTTGGCCGCAATTATCTTTTATTAATTTTAGTGAAAATTACAAAAAAAAAAGTGAGACAACTTGAGCTTATAATTAACTTAACTATTCAATAATATTAATAAATTATATAATTAATAATTTCGATGGAAATAGAAGATTTAAAACCTTTCTGGAAAATAAAAACAGAAAAAGAATTTGATGAATTAACATGGCAAACATTTAATTTCCAATACAAATTCAATAAAATCTACAACTCTTTTTGTAAGCTAATTGATATGACTCCAAAGAAAATTAGTAAAATAAATGAAATACCTTTCCTCCCAATAAGTTTATTTAAATCAAAAAAAATTATTTCATCTAAAAAGCATTTTTATGATAAAATTTTTAAATCATCGATGACTACTGGAAATAAGCCGTCAATTCACTATGTGAAAAAATTAAATGATTATAAAAAAAGTTATAGAAATTGTTTTTCTTTATTTTATGGTCCTCCAAAAAATTATGCTATACTTGCCCTGCTTCCTTCCTATCAAGAGGAATCTTCTCTTATTTACATGGCAAATGATTTAATCAAAATATCTAAAAAAAATGAAAGCGGTTTTTATTTAGATGAATTAGAAAAATTATACAAATCATTAATTAAATTAGAACAAAAAGGACAAAAAATAATTCTTTTAGGTGTTTCCCATGCTCTTTTAGGTTTTTCAGAAAAATATGATTTCGAACTAAAAAATACTATAATTATGGAAACTGGTGGAATGAAAGGCAAGAAAAAAGAATTGACAAAAGAAGAATTACATGAAAAGCTTGCAAAAAATTTCAAAGTAGAAAAAATACATTCTGAATATGGTATGACAGAACTGCTTTCCCAGGCCTATTCATCAGGAAATGGACGCTATAAAACTCCTCCATGGATGAAAATTTATATAAGGGAAAACGAAGACCCTTTAAAAAAATTGGATTTCAATCAAACTGGAGGAATTAATATTATTGATCTAGCTAACCGAAACTCTTGTAGTTTTATTGAAACAGAGGACATGGGAAAACAAAATTTAGATGGTTCATTTGAGATACTTGGGAGAATTGACAACTCAGAAATAAGGGGTTGCAATCTAATGGTTTCTAACTATTAGAAACTTCGACAATAAAATAATTTTTCTTTCCCCTTTGCATCAGAATATATCTCTCATCAATCAAGTCTTTCTCACTAACAAAATAGGCTTCATCAACTTTCTTTTTATTAATAGATATAGAGTTTTCCTTTAATGATCTTCTTGCCTCTCCTTTTGAAGACAAAAAATTACCTATTGGAACTAAAAGAGAGATAATATCAATGCCTGATTTAATTTCTTTTTTTGAAATCTTTACTTTTGGAACTCCTTCAAAAACATCCATAAAAATTTCCCGATCTATATTCTTTAGATCATTTGTTGTAGATTTTCCAAATAGAATTTCAGTTGCTTTTTGGACTTTTCCTAATTCTTCTTTTGAATGAACCATAATTGTTATTTCTTCAGCAATTTTCTTTTGAAGAATTCTTAAATTAGGATTTTCATCATGTTGTTTTATTAGAATTTGAATTTCTTTATCTGGTAAAAGAGTAAATATTTTTATATATTTTTTTGCATCATCATCAGAAGAATTTAACCAATATTGGTAAAATCTGTATGGAGAAGTTCTTTTTTTATCAAGCCAGATATTACCATGTTCTGATTTGCCGAATTTTGATCCATCTGACTTCGTAATTAATGGGCATGTAAGAGCAAACGCTTTCCCTGATTCTTTTCTTCTAACTAATTCAACACCTGTAACTATATTCCCCCATTGATCACTACCTCCCATTTGAATTTTACACTCTTTTTCTTTGTATAAGTGCAAAAAATCATACCCTTGGATTAATTGATATGTAAATTCAGTAAATGACATTCCTGTCTTAGAATCACTCTGTAACCTTTTTTTTACAGAATCCTTTGCCATCATATAATTAACACTTATGTGCTTTCCAATTTCTCGAGAAAATTGAATTAAAGAGAAGTTCTTCATCCAATCATAATTATTTACAATTTCAGCAGCAACTGGATTATTAGAATCAAAATCTAAATATTTTTCTAACTGATTTTTAATTGACTTCGTGTTTTGTTCAAGAATATTCTTGCTCAATAGATTTCTTTCATCTGATTTTCCTGAAGGATCACCTATCATTCCTGTTGCTCCTCCTAATAAAATAATTGGTCGATGTCCTGCTTTTTGAAAATGAATTAATACCATTATTTGAACTAGACTACCAATATGCAAAGAATCAGCACTTGGATCAAAACCAATATAACCAGAGACAGATTGATTCAAAAGAAACTCTTCTGTATTAGGAGTGATGTCATGTAACATTCCTCTCCAACGCAATTCACTTACAAAATTTTTCATTAAAGAATAAACTTATTTCACAAAGATATATTTATAGAAGGAAACAAAAAATCATTATTAAAAAACAGTACTTTTATAAAATGATACTAGTTACTGGTGCTACTGGTTTTGTTGGGTCTGAACTGATATGTTTATTAGCTGAAAAAAATTTAAAAGTAGTTGGTTTATATAGAAATGAAATTCAAAAAAATAAAACTATTAGTTTAATTGAATCAAGATTAAAAAAAAATACTGGGAAACTTAAAAATATTAAATGGACAAAAGCTAACCTGAAAGACTTTTCTAGTCTAGAAAATGCTTTTTTAGGAATTAAAAAAGTTTTTCATTGCGCTGCTCTTGTCTCAATGGCATTTAAAGACCAAGATAGATTGTTTAAAATAAATCAAGAAGGCACATCGCATATTGTAAACCTTTGCTTAAAAAATGATGTGAGAAAATTGCTTTATGTTAGCTCAATTGCAGCTTTAGGAAATGATAAATACGAAAATGAAATAAATGAGTACTCCCCATGGGATAATAGTATGGAAAAAACTCCTTACTCTTATTCTAAATATGGAGCTGAGCTTGAAGTTTGGCGGGGTTCAGAGGAGGGTTTACCTACTGTTATAATTAATCCAGGGGTTATTCTTGGGAATAAAAGTCCAATAAACACCATGTTTGATTCAATAAAGAAAGGGTTTAATTTTTTTCCATCTGGTTCAACTGGTTTAGTTCAAATAAAAGACGTAGTTCACCTCATGTTTCATTTAATGGAATCAAATATTCAAAATGAACGCTTCATTTTAGTTGCTGAAAACTGGTCCTACAAAAAAATATATGAAATGGTTAAAAAAAAGTTTAATAAAAAAACAACATTATATCCCCTCCCAAAGTCTATATTATATTTGGGATGGATAATTGAGAAAACTATATCTTTTTTTGGATTAAAAAAAAGATTTTTAACCAAAGCTCTTATAAAAAGTTTATATGAATGTAAGCCAATTAATGGAAATAAAATAAAATCTAAGATTTCATTTTCTTACAGCCCTATAGATTATTTCAATTAATTTGTTTATTATTCTATTTTATCAATTTTACTATCCATAATCTGATCAAGGCTGTCTTTCATGAATTTAAGTCTATTTTCAACAGATTTATATATAACAAGATATTTTTTTGGATATTTTGAATAGTATTTTTTAGATTCAACTATTTGAAGACTATCTACTTTATATTTTTTGTAAAGATACAAATCACCCAATGCATTTTCTTTATATACATCACTAGCATTTGTTGATTTAATAGATCTTAAAAGCTCTATGTCAACTAATATGTTTACCATTTTGTTTGGCTCAATCAAATTATCTGGAGCTTTATCATTATTAAAGTTATTACAACCAAATAAAATTAATATTACATAACAAAAAAAAGGCTTCAAAATCAAATTCATTTAATTTCTATCAAATTCAAGTCTTTTACCACATGGCTTTGAGACAATTTTACCAAAATCATAAACTATTTTACCATTTACAAATGTATTAATCACTGATGCATCAAAAGTGGTTCCCTCAAATGGAGACCATCCACATAAATAAAGTATAGAATCTTTTAAAACTTTGTTTTTCTTTTCTAAATCTATTAAAACTAAATCAGCAAAATATCCTTCTCTTAAAAATCCTCTCTTTTTAATTTTAAACAATTTCGCAGGATTATGACAAGCTTTTTCAACAATTTTTTCAAGACTTATTTTACCTTTTTTATGAGCAGTTAGCATCGCTGGTAAGGCATGTTGAACCATTGGCCCGCCTGAAGGACAATTTAGATAATCAAGTTTCTTTTCACTTTCCAGGTGAGGGGCGTGATCTGTGGCTAAAATATCTATTCTGTCATCATTTAATGCTTCCCATAAAGCCAATTGATCAGTATACTTTTTTATAGAAGGATTCCATTTTATAAAATTACCTTTGTCCTTGTAGTCTTTTTCTGAAAACCACAAGTGATGAACACATACTTCTGATGTAATTTTTTTTTCTTCTAATGGAATATTATTTTCAAAAAGGTCAGTTTCAATTGCAGTTGATAAATGAAAAACATGAAGTCTTGCTCCTGTTTCTTTTGCTAATGCTATTGCTTTTTTTGAAGACAAATAACAAGCTTTTTCACTTCTAATCTTTGAGTGCTCCTCAACTGGAATATCTTTGCCATATGATTTTTTATATTTTTTAAGGTTTTCTCTAATTATATCTTCATCTTCACAATGAACTGCAATTGGCAGATCAGTTGCTAAAAATATTTCTCTTAGAACATCTAAATCATCAACTAACATATTCCCCGTAGATGATCCTAAAAAAAGTTTTAACCCAGCGGCTTTTTTCTTATCAAAATTTTTAATGTCATCTAAATTATGATTAGTGCCTCCAAAGAGAAAAGAATAGTTTGCAAAAGAATTTTTAGAAGCAATATCTATTTTCTCATCTAAAGCCTTTGCTGTTGTTGTCTGAGGTAGTGTGTTTGGCATCTCTATGTATGAAGTAATTCCACCAGCAACAGCAGCCTTTGACTCAGACGAGATATTTCCCTTATGAGCTAACCCTGGCTCTCTGAAATGAACCTGATCATCAATCCAACCAGGAATTAAATATAATCCCTTGGCATCTATTGTTCTATCTACATTAACTTCTTCAATAAAATCATCTATTTTAAAGATATATTCTCCTTTGATTAAAAGATCTTTTTGAGATATTTTATTTTCATTCACCAAAATTGCATTTTTAATCAATATCTTTTCCATTAGCTACTTTTTATTAAAAAGACTCTCAAAAATTAGAATGAAAACACCAAAAAAAGCCTCCCATATTATATCTCCATTCATTTTTGAAATTCCATCAGTTCGATTAATAAAAACTATAGGATGCTCTTTAAGTATAAATTTTTTTTTCCAAGACTTAAATTTCATTTCAATTTGAAAGGCATATCCTGAAAATCTAATTTTATTATTAATTAATGAATCCAGAACACTACTCTTGTAACCAACAAATCCTGAGGTTGGATCCTTTATTGGCATAAAAGTTAAAATTCTTACATAAAGAGAAGCAAAATAAGAAAGTAATATTCTGCTCAAAGGCCAATTAACAACATTTATTCCATTAACATATCTAGAGCCTATTATTACATCTACATTATTTTTTAGATTATCAAGCATTTTAGGAAGCTCCTTCGGATCATGAGATAAATCAGCATCGATCTGAAAGATATAATTATATTTTCTTTTCAAGGCCCATTCAAAACCAATAAGATAAGCTTTTCCAATTCCTCTTTTTTTATGATTACCCTCTATAAATAATCTATCTTTAAAATAACGCTGCAACTTAATAACTTTATCAGCCGTGCCATCAGGGGAAGAATCATCTACAACTAAAATATCAAAAGACTTCTCTAAAAAAACTCTTTTTACTATTCTTTCAATATTATCAACTTCATTATAAGTTGGTATAATAACTAAGCTACTATTCATAAACTTTCGTAAAATTAATAAATCATCATAAAAAAACTGATAACAATAATACTTCTTATTTTTATGAAATGCTTGAAGTGGAAGAAATAATAAAATCAAATAAGGATTGGGTTTCAATTTTTTTTCTTTTATCATTATTAATTCTTGCTTTTCTTAAGAATATTGATAAAAAAAAATTTGGATTACTTATATATTCTGTTAACTCAGAAAAATATTTTAGTATTTATGCTAAAGAAAAAAAAATAAACTATTTTGATTTATTCAATATATTAAAAATCATTTTTATCATAATAATTAAAAGTATTCTTTTGACTTTTATTATAGATGAGTTAATTTCTTTTCAAACATTTAAAACTGTTTTCCTAATTATTTTAATCATAATAGTTTCTAGATATTTATTTTTAAAATATGTTTTTAGATTTTTAAATCTTGAGAATTTGTTTGATCAATTAATCTTTAAAAGTATTTCTTCATATTTTAGAATATCTCTATTTACATTTCCTTTGTTACTTATCTACAGATATGCTTTGCCAAATAGTATTACATTTTTGTTTCTCGTATCATTTCTGATTGCTTTTTTGATTTTTTTTGTGCATTTAATTATCTACTATAAAATTACTCATAATAGAGTCTCAAGTTTTTTTTATATTATTTTATATCTTTGTGCTTTTAAAATAACTCCCTGGTTATTGGTTTATGGCTATATAACCTCCTAAAAGTCTAATTTTTAAGGTATGAAAGTAAAAACTATTTTAGTTTCTCAACCTGAGCCATCTAATGAAAAATCCCCCTATTCTAGACTTAAAGAAAAGTATAAATTAAAAATTGATTTTAGACCTTTTATCCATGTCGAAGGAGTGACTGCAAAAAATGTCAGGCAACAAAAAATAAATTTTTCCGATTTTAATAATATTATTTTAACAAGTAAAAATGCTGTTGATCACTTTTTTAGACTAGCTGGAGAAATGAGATATAAGGTTCCTGATGCTACAAAATATTTCTGCCAATCTGAAGCCATAGGTTTTTATCTTCAAAAATATGTTGTTTATAGAAAAAGAAAAATATATGTTGGAGATAGAGATTTTAAGAGCTTGGAAAGTATTTTTCAAAAATTTGAAAATGAAAGTTTTCTTGTACCAACATCAGATGTTTTAAATTCTGAAACATCTCTCTTCTTAGATTCTATTAGCATAAATTGGACTAGAGCTAAACTTTATAAAACTGTTGTTAGTGATCTTTCTGATTTAAGAGATGTCTATTACGATGTTCTAGTTTTTTTTAGCCCCTCAGGTATTGAATCATTATTTATAAATTTTCCAGATTTTAAACAAAAAAACACAAGAATTGCAGTCTATGGAAATGCAACTGTAAAGGCTGCTAGTGATGCAAAACTAAGAATAGATATAAAAGCACCTACTCCTGACACTCCATCTATGACTATGGCAATTGAGAAATATATTTCTCAAAACAGTAAATAATTTTCATAATTAAATAATTGAGGATTTGAAATTTGAAAATAGAAATATAATAATTGATGGGCTAGATAAGATAATTTTAAGAGAGTTGATGATAAACTCAAGAAAGTCAATAAATGAAATATCTAAAAAAGCCGGCATATCAGGAACGGCCGTTCATCAACGTCTAAAAAAACTTGAAGAATCAAATCTTATTTCATCCTTCCAAATGGTTTTAAATCCAAAATTGTTAGGATATAAAACTATGGCTTTTATCGGTATATTTTTAGATCAGGCCATCAGAAATCCTGAAGTTGTAAAAAAACTAAGAGAAATTGAAGAAGTTATTGAATGCCATTAC
>Ga0163108_10001075_pt1 | contig 20158 bp, 23 predicted proteins | sample Fk1155metaG_FD_109644 | JGI IMG/M metagenome (GOLD analysis project Ga0163108, IMG submission 109644) | Marine microbial communities from the Central Pacific Ocean - Fk160115 155m metaG | ecosystem: Environmental > Aquatic > Marine > Oceanic > Photic zone | place: The Central Pacific Ocean...
AAGATTGACAAAAAAAATTTCAAGAATTTGATAAAAAAGCAACTAGAGCAGCGTCTTTAGGTCAAGTTCATAAAGCAATTTTAAATAATTCTGAGACAGTAGCCTGTAAGCTTCAATATCCTGATATGCAATCAGCAGTAAGTGCAGACTTGTCTCAATTGAAAATGATTTTTTCAATTTATCAAAGTTATAATAAAGCAATAAAAACAGATGAGGTCTACAAGGAAATAACTGAAAGACTAAATGAAGAATTAGATTATGAGAGAGAAAAAAAATTAATGAATGTTTTTAATAAAATTTTTTCAAAAAATACTTTTATACATGTGCCAAAAACTTTTGATCAATTTAGTACCAAAAGATTATTAACAATGTCTTGGTTAGAAGGAAAATCAATATTAACTTTTAAAGATGCTAAAAAAGAAACTAGAAATTTACTAGCAAGAAATATGTATTATGCATGGTATAAACCTTTTTTTGATTATGGGGTTATACATGGCGACCCTCATTTAGGTAATTATTCTATTCAAAAAGATTTGAGTATTAATTTGTATGATTTTGGGTGTATGCGATTATTTAAATCTAAGTTTATTCAAGGTGTTATTGATTTGTATTATGCCCTTCAAAAAAAAGATGAAGCATTAGCTGTTCATGCATATGAGCAATGGGGATTTAACGATATTACTAAAGAAAAGTTAAAAATTTTAAGTAAATGGGCTAATTTTTTGTATGCACCATTAATGGAGGATAAAATTCAGAAAATTCAAGAAAGCGAAAATGGTATTTACGGTGCACAAATAGCCTCCGAAGTGCATAGAGAATTAAAAAAAATTGGTGGTATAAAACCTCCAAAAGAATTTGTATTTATGGATAGAGCAGCTGTAGGTCTGGGTTCAGTATTTATGCATTTAAAAGCTGAAGTTAACTGGTATAGGGTTTTTCATGAATTAATTGATAATTTTAATGAAAAAAAATTAACAGAGAGACAACAAAATACTTTAAAGTTAGTAAACCTACAATTATAAAACCTTATGCAGATAGCAGCTTTAAAAGAAAAACACATTAATGAAAACAGAGTCTCACTAACACCTGACTCAATAAAGATTTTTCAACGTTTAAATTTAGATGTTTTAATAGAAGATGGTGCAGGAATAATGTCAGGATACCCTAACGAATTATATTTAGAAAATGGAGCAAAAATTGCAAAAAGAAAAGATTGTTTAAATTCTGATATTTGCTTATGTGTAAGAATTCCTGAAGAAGAAGATTTAAATAATCTTAAAGAAGAAGCTGTTTTAATAGGAATCTTAAATCCTTATGAGAATAAAAAAAATTTTAATACCTTAAATAATAAAAAAATTATTTCTTGTTGCATGGAGTTGATTCCAAGAATTAGCAGAGCTCAAAGTATGGATGTTTTGTCATCACAAGCAAATTTAGCTGGTTATAGAAGTGTTATTGATGCTGCAGAACAATTTGGAAAAGCTTTTCCAATGATGATGACAGCTGCTGGACGAGTCAATCCTGCAAAAGTTATGGTTTTAGGAGTTGGTGTGGCTGGACTTCAAGCAATAGCTACTGCAAAAAGGTTAGGTGCTGTAGTTTCAGCTACAGATGTTAGGAGTGCCACTAAAGAACAAGTAGAAAGTCTTGGTGGAAAATTTATTATGGTTGAAGAAGAAGATGGTTCAGATGCTGAAACTTCAGAAGGATATGCTAAAGAAATGAGCGAAGATTATAAAAATAAACAAGCAAAGCTAATAGCAGAAACAATTGCTAAGCAAGATATAGTTATTTGTACTGCGTTAATACCAGGTAAAACTGCACCTACATTAATTTCAGAAGATATGGTTGAATCAATGGCTTCTGGTTCAGTAGTTGTAGATCTAGCTGTTGAGGCAGGTGGAAATTGTCCTCTAAGTAAATTGGGTAAAGTTGTAGATCATAAAGGGGTTAAGATTTTAGGATATGCTAATGTGCCTGGGCGAGTAGCAAAAGATGCATCAGCCTTATATGCAAAAAATATTTTTAATTTTTTGAGTTTAATTGTAAATAAAGAAAAGAATGAAATTAGTCTTGATTGGGAAGATGAAATTGTTAACGCAGTTGTTTTAACAGAAAAAGGCTCACTAAGATTGGAACAGTTTAAGTAAATGGAAGCACACAGTTCAGAAATTTTTGTAATTGGTTTAACTGTATTTTTTTTAGCATGCATAATTGGATATTATGTTGTTTGGTCAGTTACACCTGCTTTACATAGCCCTCTAATGGGAGTAACAAATGCTATTTCAAGTGTTATTATTGTTGGAGCTATTCTTGCAGCCGGACCTCTTGGGTATGAAACTTCGAAAATATTTGGAATTATTGCAGTTGTGCTTGCATCAGTAAATATTTTTGGAGGTTTCATAGTCACATACAGGATGTTGTCGATGTTTAAAAAGAAAACAAAAAAACAAGAAAAGGCTTAAAAAATGTCAGCTAACATTGTTGCTATTTTATACCTTGTATCAGCCCTACTATTCATTTTTGCTCTAAGAGGTTTATCACATCCAGATTCATCCAGACTAGGTAATATATTTGGGATAGTTGGCATGATTATTGCAATTATTACTACACTTATGTTTAAATCTGTTCTTAGCTATATCGAAATAGGTTCAGCAATATTAGTTGGAGGAGCAATTGGTACATTTATTGCTTTAAGAATAGAAATGACAGCTCTCCCTCAATTAGTGGCAGCTTTTCATAGTTTAGTAGGCATAGCTGCTGTTTTTGTTGCAGCTGCAGCATTTTATGATCCTGAGGCTTTTGGTATTGGAAATATTGGATCAATTAGAATGAGTAGCTTAATTGAAATGAGTATAGGAACCTTTATAGGAGCTATAACATTCTCTGGATCTGTTTTAGCTTTCGGAAAACTTCAAGGTACTGTTTCTGGAAAACCTATTGTATTTAAGTTTCAACACACTATTAATGCTTTAATTTTAATATTTATTATTATTCTTATATTTTTATTTGTAAAAAACCAATCCCCAACAATTTTTTGGTCAATAGTTCTGACTTCAATCTTACTTGGTTTTTTAGTTGTAATACCTATTGGTGGTGCTGACATGCCAGTAGTAGTATCTATGTTAAATTCCTATTCTGGTTGGGCTGCTTGTGGTATTGGTTTCACCTTAAGCAACAATTTACTCATTATTACTGGAGCACTAGTAGGTGCTTCTGGAGCTATTCTTAGTTACATAATGAGTAAAGGAATGAATAGATCAATTATTAGTGTTGTTTTAGGAGGTTTTGGCGGTGAACAATCTGTTAGCTCATCTTCAAACAATTCTGATAAAGTTGTCAAACAAGGTAATGCTGAAGATGCAGCTTATGTTTTAAAGAATGCAGAATCAGTTATAATAATACCTGGTTATGGTATGGCAGTTGCACAAGCACAACATGCATTAAGAGAAATGAGTGATATCCTAAAAAATGAAGGTATAAATGTTAGATATGCTATTCATCCAGTTGCGGGAAGAATGCCAGGTCACATGAATGTATTATTAGCAGAAGCAAATGTCCCATATGAAGAAGTTTTAGAATTAGAAGAAATTAATCATGATTTTCCTATGACAGAAGTTTCTTTTGTAATTGGAGCTAATGATGTAACAAATCCAGCAGCAAAAACAGATAAGTCTTCACCAATTTATGGAATGCCTATATTAGATGTTGAAAAGTCTCAAACTGTTTTATTTATAAAAAGGTCAATGGCAACAGGCTACTCTGGTGTAGATAACGAACTTTTTTATAGGGATAATACAACTATGTTATTTGGTGATGCTAAAAAGATGTGTGAGGATATAGTTAAAAGCTTAGGTTAAGTATTATTTCTTTTTGCTGTTTTTCTTGCTCTGCGAATATTTTCTTCTTTTTCTCTAGCTCTTTTTAAACAAGGTTTTTCAAAATGTTTTCTTAGTTTCATTTCTTTATAAAGACCTTCTCTTTGCATCTTTTTTTTAAGACTTCTTAAAGCTTGTTCAATATTATTGTCTTTTACATTTACTTGTAGTGTCATAATGTGATGGGCATTTAACATATAGTTTAAATTTATGCAAATGTTCAAATATCCATAAAAAAATTGGTATATTTGATGATAATGATTATATATTAAATGTGGCAATCTTAAAAATAGCAAAATTAGGTCATCCTGTTTTAATAAAAAAAACAAATGAAATTAATGATTTATTAAGCATTGATTTAAAAAAAATAGTGCTTGATATGTCTGAGACTATGATTGATTCTAATGGAATAGGTTTAGCAGCACCACAAGTTCATTTAAGTCACAAATTGTTTATTTTAAGGGAGCCTGAAATTGAAGATAATGAAAATATCAAAATCGCAGTATTGATAAATCCAGTAGTTGAAAAAATAACAGATGAAACAGAGGATGATTGGGAAGGATGCTTATCTATACCTGGTATGTCTGGACTAGTCAGAAGATATAAAAGAATAAAATATTCTGCATTAGATATAAATGGAAATAAAATTTCTAAAGAAGTTGAAGGGATTCATGCTAGGATTATTCAGCATGAATTTGATCATCTTAATGGAATATTATATACATCTAGATTGGCTCATAAAAGTGCATTTGGTTATTCAGATGAAATAGAAAAGTTTTGGAAAAACAATAATGCTAAAGAATCAAAATAAATTTCTTTTAAATAAAAGATTAGAAATTTTAAAATTTTTTAAAAAATCTATTAATAAAAATGGATTAAGGTTTGACACAATTAAAATTGTATCAAATGATTATAATATTAATGAAAATGAAATACACCTTCTTTTTTCCCAAGGTAATAGTGATATTATAAAATTTACATTGGATCAATTAAACAATGATCTTGAAAAATATTGTAAAAAATTAAATTTAATAAAATTACCTCTTCATAAGAGGATAAAAAAAATATTACTTTGTAAAATTTTATTAATGGATAAAGAAAAAGATTTTTATAGAAAAATATTTTTCAGTATACTACTTCCAAAAAAACATCTTTCTATCTCAAATCAACTTTACAAATCTATAAATCAAATTTGGTTAATTGCAGGCGATACTTCAGTTGATTTTAATTATTATACAAAAAGATTAATTTTAGCTGGTATTTATACAAGAGTTTTGCTATTTTTTTTTAACAACAATGACCAAGAAAAATTAGAGGAAATTATAGATACTAATTTAAAAAGAGTTTCCAAAATTCCAGAGTTAAAATTAAAAATGAAAATTTTTAAAAAAAATTTTCCAAATATTTTAAAGATTATAAAAAATTTTAATTAAGCAATACTATCTGGTTCTAAATCATTTTTTATATGTGTAATTTTATCTTTAAGTGCTAACTTTCTTTTTTTTAATCTTTGGATTTGCAAAAAATCAACCGTTTGTTTTTCTTGTAACTGAATTAAAATTTGATCAAGATCTGAATGTTCTTGCTCTAACTCTTTAAGTTTTTCTATCAATTTATTAGAATCAATCATTAAAAAAAAATATACCTTATAAAATAATAGTATATAAGCTCGTCGTGGTAAAAAAAATAGGTATTTTAACAAGTGGTGGTGACTGTGCTGGATTAAACGCAGTTATTAGAGCTGTAACCCTTAGAGCAATTAATCAGTATGGATGGCTAGTATATGGTCTTAGAGATGGAACTTTAGGTTTAATGAAAGATCCAATTGATGTTGTAGAACTAAAAACCTCAAATTTTGATGGAAATTTATTGAGGATGGGAGGAACTTTTTTAGGATCAAATAATAAAGGCAAACCATTTGGTAAAATAATTAGAAATGGAAAAGAAATTGAAATTGCAGATCTTATTATTGATAATTTTAAAAAATTAGAATTAGATGCTCTAATTGGTATAGGTGGAGATGGAAGTCTAAAGTTATTACAATCTTTAACTAAAAAAGGAAATATAAATTTTATTGGTATACCTAAGACAATTGATAATGATGTAAAACATAATGAGCTATCCATAGGTTACGATACAGCTGTTGATGTTGCGACAAATGCCCTTGACATGTTACAACCAACTGCAGCCAGTCACAGAAGAGCAATGATTTTAGAGGTTATGGGAAGAGATGCCGGACATATAGCGTTAAATGCAGGCATAGCTGGTGGAGCTGATGTTATACTTATTCCAGAAATATCATATTCAATTAAAGGAATAGCAAAGCATATTGAGAAAATAAGAAGCGAAGGAAGAAACCATGCTTTAATTGTTGTAGCAGAAGCTGTTAAGAAAGAAGATGGCAGAAAAGCAACTGTGAAGTTTGTAGATGGGGAAGTGAGGTTAGGTGGCATAGGAGCTTATTTAGGTGATAAAATATATAAACTTACCGATGCTGAAACTCGTGTAACTGTTCTAGGTCATGTACAAAGAGGTGCACAACCCACTCATAGAGATAGATTAATAGCAAGCGCATTTGGTGTTAAAGCAGTAGATTTAATTGCTAATGGTAAATTTAATAGAGTTGTTGTATGGCAAGATAGAAGTGTTAAAGATGTTTCACTAAATGATATAGCGGGAAAATCTCAAACTTTAAGTAAGAATGATCCGTTAATTGAAGTAGCAACAGCTTTAGGAATATATATAGGTGATATTAATTAATAATTTCCAATTTTTTTCCATATATAAAAATATAAACGATAAGGAAGTATTCTTAGTATTTTAACAAAATAAACAACTAAAAAAGGAAAATAAATTTCAAATTTGTTTTTGAACACAAGTCCATTATAAATTTTATCAGCTGCGAAATCTGCAGATTTTAAAAATGGCATTTTAAAAGAATTTAATCTAGTTGCTTCGGTATCAATAAATCCAGGATTAATTACTTTAATTTTAATTTTTATTTTTTTAAAATCAAAAAATAAACTTTCTGAAAGATTTAATTGAGCAGCTTTAGTCATCCCATAAGCTCCTGATGTAGGCCAACCTCTATAACCTATAGGTGATGATACTATTGCTATAGTATTGTTTCTACCTTTCATCACATCTTTAAGTATATTTATACAGTAAAGTGTACCTTTCAAATTAACATTAATCAGTAATTCATAATTTTCTATATCAAATTCCTGATTTTTATTTGGAGAGTAAGCCGCTGCATTTAAAAGAGCTATATTTATTTTTCCAATTTTGTCCTCTATAAAAGTAATAGTATTTTTTACTTCAGACTTATTTGTTATATCGCATTTTACTATGTGAAGATTTTCAATGTTATTTTCACTGCTGATATTTTTTTTTGCTTTTTTTAATTTTTCAAGATTACTTGAACTAATAACTACAACCCAATTATTTTTTAAAAATTTGTTTGCAGTAGCAAAGCCAATTCCTGAAGAACCTCCTGTAATCCATATTGTTTTTTGCACTTATGAATTCCAGTCATTTCTTAAGATAGTTATAATTTTTTTATCTTTTGGATTTTTAAACTGCATCTTTATTAGTTCATCATTGTGATACCATAATATATATTCTGGAAATGGACCTTTATCTTTTGGGTTTATTGAAGCATTTAAAATATATTTTTCAGTATTAATCTTAACAGTATTAATTTCAATTTCTTCATCTTTTAATTTTTCTACTTCAATTTTTCTTACAATTCCTTTTTGTGTATCAAAAACCTGTTTCTCTTTAAGCATTTCCTTATTCCAATAATTGAGGGGAATTATTTTTTCATCTAATTCTAATAACCCATCCATTCCAGTAACTCTAAAAACACCACCTTCATCTTTACCATCTATTTTATATTCTCTATCATCTTCAAAATTAGTAAAACCATCAATAGATATAAAATTATCCCCTATCCAAGTTTCAGTTGTTTCTTGAAAAAACTTATAAGCAGGAATGAATAAAACTTTTACTTCAATATCTAGAATCGAATGTAAAATGATATTTTCTTCATTTATTTTAAATTTAGTAGTTAAATTGCCAATAACCTTATTTTTTCTTATTACATCAAAACTAACCTCCTTATCTTTTGGTATTGGGAATACCTGAGCTAATAGAGGTAAATTAATAAATATTAACAAAATGACTGAAATAAAATATCTCATGATTAAAATCTTAGTTTTGATCTATCCATAAATATGAAATATTTGCTAAGTAATCCAGTATTTTTTTACTTAATGCAAATTTTTTAGATATTTAAAGTCCTTTCCTTCTACTATTGTAGGTATTTTAACAATTTTCTATATTCTTTATATAGCTATTATTACTAATAATTTTTCTTGAAAAGTTGATATTATTCTGAATTTAATTTTGATTTAAAATAAGCAAATAAAAGCACAGTTAATAAAACAATTGAATTTGTTTGATGTAAGCTACCATACTCTATAGCAACATTTGATAATAATGCCATTATTCCAAGTGTAAATTGGAAAGTTAAAACTACTAATACTAATATAATAATCTTAATTGATAATTTTATAAAATTATTAAAAATTAGATAACTAAAAAATGAAAAGGTAAAAATAAAAGTGATCGTACCAAGCCATCTATGATTAAAATTTATAGTTACAACATTTTCAAAAATGTTTAAAATTCCTAAATTTACTAGGTAAATATCATCGGGTATGATTTTATCATTCATTAAAGGGTAAGTATTAAAAGATTGTCCAGCATGAGAACCTGCCATAAATCCACCACTGAAAATTGTCAAAAATACTAAAGTAATAGATAAAAATATCCAAAATTCCTTACTATTAAAAGAGGATATAAAACGTATACTTTTAAAAAAATAATATTCTATACAAGTCCAAACCAGTAAACAGTAAATTATTACAGCATTAATTAAATGAAAAGTTAGTCTATATTGACTTACATAAGGATCATTAACCAAACCACTTTTTACCATCCACCAACCAACAAATGCTTGAAGTAAACCAAGGAAAAACAAGATGGTAAATCTTTTGTAAAAAAATTTGTTTAGATATTTTTTAAAAAAAAAATAAATGAAGGGAAAAACAAAAACAATACCTATGAGTCTTGCAAAAAATCTATGAAACCATTCCCACCAAAAAATAAATTTGAATTCTTCAAGTTCCATATTTTTATTTACGAATATAAATTCAGGAGTTAATTTATATTGATTAAAAACCTCCATCCATTGATTGTAGTTTAGTGGTGGAATGGTTCCAAGTAATGGTTGCCAATCTACCATAGATAATCCTGAGTCAGTTAATCGTGTTAAACCTCCAATAATTATTATCAAAAACAGCATAATTGTTAATAAAATCAACCAGAGCATAACTGAGCGATAATAGTTTTGTTTTATCTCGGTAAAATGCATAAAATTAATATATTATATAGAAATAGTAAGAAATTTTGTTATTTAAATACCATGATTGAAAAAACTGATGTTATAATTATTGGTGCTGGACCTGTGGGTTTATTTGCTATTTTTGAACTGGGTTTACTGAATATTTCTTGCCATATTATTGATAATTTAGATAAACCAGGAGGTCAATGTGCAGAATTATATCCAGAAAAGCCAATTTATGACATTCCTTCTAGAATAAGTATTACAGGGCAAGAACTTGCTGATGAACTAGTAGCACAAGCGAAACCATTTAAACCTGTTTATCATTTGAGCCAACAAGTTGAAAAAATAACTAAACTTGAATCAAATGAGTGGCTTGTAGAAACAAGTATAAATAAAAAAATACAGTCTAGATGCTTAGTTATAGCTGGGGGAGCTGGAAGCTTTGTTCCACGAAAGATTCCATTAAAAAATATTGATCATTTAGAAGAAAAAAATATTTTTTATGCAATTAGGGATAAGTTTAATTTTAGAGGAAGTAAATTACTCATTGCTGGTGGAGGTGACTCAGCTTTAGATTGGACAAATGAATTATCTAAAATTGCTGATGTAACTTTAATCCATAGAAGAAAAGAATTTAAAGCAGCCCCCGACTCAGTTTCTAAAATGCTTAAATTAGAAAAAGAAAAGATAATTAATTTTTCAATCGGTCAGATACAAAATATTGAAGAGTTAAAAAATGATAAAATAAAAGTTATTGTTAAAAATGATGAAAAAATAAATAATTATGAAGTTGATTTTTTATTACCTTTTTTTGGGTTAAAAATGGAACTTGGCCCAATAGCAGATTGGGGACTAAAATTAGATGAAAATCTAATTAAAGTAGACACTAAAAAATTTGAAACTTCAGAGCCATCAATATTTGCTATTGGTGATATCAATACATATCCAGGTAAGTTGAAATTAATATTATCAGGTTTTCATGAAGCGGCTTTAATGGCTCAAGAATGCTTTAAGTATTGTTTTCCTAATAAAAAAAATGTATTTCGATATACAACTTCATCGAAGGATCTTCAAAAAAAACTTAATTCTTAATGAAAATATCAGTTATTGATCGTGATGGTAATAAAAACCTATTGGAGGGAGATAATAACTCAACATTAATGGAAGTGATTAGAGATCAAGGGCTTGATATAGAGGCTGCTTGCGGAGGCTGTTGTGCGTGTGCAACATGCCATGTTTACATTAATGATAAATGGCTCGACAAGCTAAATCCCAAAGATGATGAAGAGGAGTCTATGTTAGATCAGGCATTTGATGTTAAAAAAAATTCAAGACTTAGTTGCCAAATTGAGCTTTCAGATGAACTTGATGGCCTTGAATTGGAGCTAGCATCTGAATAAATAAGAAAATTATAAAATTGTCTTTACAATTTAAAAAAGTTTGTATACAAATAGTTTGTATACAAATGGCAGACACTTCTCTTAATGAGAATAGAATAGGTTTATTAATTTGGCAGACTTCAAATCTGTGGCAATCTAAAATTAGAAGCAAGATAAATAAATTTAATATTTCTTTTAATGAATACTTAATACTTGAAACCATTTATAATTTGTCTGAATTTTCAATAAATATTAGCCAAGTAGATATAGTAAAACACTCGTTTATAGATAAATCAGTTGTTAGTGCTAAATTAACTAAATTAAATCATAAGAAGTTAATTAAAAAAATGACACCAAATGATAACAGATCAAATAAATTAGAATTAACAAAAGAAGGAAATATTATTGTTGAAAAAATAATTAATGATGTAATTAATACAGAGAATGATTTTTTTAATAAGCTTAATCAAGAAACTTTTAATTTCATAAATTCTCTAAAATTGTTATTGGGTAAAAAAATTAGAATTAAAGCAAACTATAATGAATAATATAAATAAACAAAACCAAAGTGATTTAAAATCATGGCCTTTTAAAGAAGCTCAGCAATTAATTAAAAGAAATGGTGGTTTATTAAATTTTAAAACTCCAAAAAAAGGGTATGTTTTATTCGAAACCGGTTATGGCCCATCAGGGTTACCACATATAGGAACTTTTGGTGAAGTTGTCAGAACTACTATGGTTAGAAATGCTTTTATGTCCTTAATCAAATGTCCTACTAAATTATATACATTTTCAGATGATATGGATGGTTTAAGAAAAGTGCCTGAAAATGTACCAAACAAAAAAATGTTATTTGATAATATTGGGAAACCTCTAACTTCAATTCCTGATCCCTTTGAAAAATATGAAAGTTTCGGTCATCATAATAATGCTAAATTAAGGTTTTTTTTAGATAAATTTAATTTTGATTATGATTTTGTTAGTTCAACTGAAAAATATAGAAGTGGATTTTTTGATAATGTTATAATTGAAATTCTTCAAAATTATCAAAAAATACTAGAAATAATTTTACCAACATTAAGAAAAGAAAGAAAAATTACTTACAGTCCTTTTTTACCTATAAGTGAAAAAACAGGTAATGTTTTACAAGTTCAAATTGATGAATATAGACCTGATAAAAATACAATTGTTTACACAGAACCCACAAATCAAAAGAAAGTTGAAGTTTTAGTAACAGGTGGTAATTGTAAATTACAATGGAAAGTGGATTGGTCTATGAGATGGATGTCATTGGGTGTAGATTATGAAATGTGCGGAAAAGATCTTACAGAAAGTGTTGATCTTGCCTCAAAAATTTGTAAGGCTATAGGGAGAATACCACCAGTAAATTTAATTTATGAAATGTTTTTGGATGAAAATGGTGAAAAGATATCAAAATCAGTTGGTAATGGAATTAGTGTTGATGAGTGGTTGCGTTATGGTTCTCCAGAAAGTTTATCTTTATTTATGTTTCAAAAACCAAAATCTGCAAAAAAACTTTTTTTTGATGTAATTCCAAAAACAGTAGATGAATATATATCTCATTATAATAATTATAAAAAACTTGAACAATTAAAAAAATTTGATAGTCCAATTTGGCATATACATTCAGGAAATCCAAAAGATTTTAAATCAGATATAACTTTTAATTCTCTAACTAATCTTGTGAGTATTTGTAATACTGATGATAAAAATATTATTTGGGGTTTTGTTAATCAATATGACAAAAATATTAATCCAAAGAATAATCCTGAATTTGATAAATTAATTGATCATGCAATTAATTATTATAATGATTTTGTTTTGCCAAATAAACAATATTTAGAAATTGATAATAATAATAGAGTTATTTTTGAAGAAATATTGGCTGTTTTGAAATTGAAAGTAAACGAAAGTAGTTCATCTGAAGAAATTCAAACATTACTTTATGAAGTTGGAAAAAATCATAAATTTGAAAATTTAAAAGATTATTTTAAACTTGTATATCAAGTTATATTAGGTCAAAAACAAGGGCCTCGTTTAGGCTCATTCATCAAACTATTTGGAATTGAGGAAACTATCAAAGCAATTGAAAAAAAAATTGAATTTTATAAATCATAATAATGTTAATTAATTTATTAAGGTTCCTTCCACCTGAAATGGCGCATGGGTTTATAATTAAACTTCTGAAATCTAATTTTATTGTAGGTATTAAAAAAAAACAAGAATTCACAACATTAAAACAAAATATTCTTGGCATAGATTTTGAAAACCCCTTAGGTCTTGCTGCTGGATTTGATAAAAATGCTGAAGTTATACTACCAATGATTCGTTATGGTTTTGGATTTGTTGAAGTAGGCACAGTAACTCCCAGACCACAAAAAGGTAATCAAAAACCAAGGATTTTTAGATTATTAGAAGATGAAGCCGTTATTAATCATCTAGGTTTTAATAATAAAGGAAGTGATAAAATATTAAAAAATCTTAAAACATTTTATCAAAATAAAGAAATTAATGCTGTAATAGGAGTCAATATTGGAAAAAATAAATCTACTCAAAATGATATTGATGATTATTTGTATTGCATAGAAAAACTTGGAGAGTATGGAAATTATATAACTATTAATATATCATCTCCTAATACACCAGGGTTAAGAGATTTACAATTACGAGGTAGAATTGAAGCTTTAGTAAAAAAAATACAAAGTAAGCAATTTGAAATAAAACAATTAAATAATAAGCCTATATTTATAAAAATTTCCCCAGATCTAGATGATGAACAATTAAGGGACATTGCTTTAATGGCATTGGCAAACAATATTAACGGTTTAATCATTTCTAACTCAAGTATTAATCGTCCTAAAACATTAATATCTAATCATAAAAATGAATTAGGTGGATTAAGTGGTAAACCTATTTTTATAGATTCAACTATAATTTTAAAAAAGATGTACTCTCTTACTAATGGTCAAATTCCTTTAATAGGTGTAGGAGGTGTTTCAAATGGTTATGAATGTTATGAGAAAATTAAAGCAGGAGCCTGTTTAGTTCAATTATATACTGCGCTTACTTTTCATGGACCAAAAATAATTACAGATATTTTAACAGAATTAAATAATCTTGTTTTGACAGATGGTTATAAAAATATTTCTGAAGTTGTTGGAAGATCATCTTAATGACAAAAATTATAAATAATATTTCAGAAATTTTAGATTCGTATGATTTTTTTATCTTAGATCAATGGGGTGTTATGCATGATGGAACAAAAGGCTATGAATTCGCTATTAAATCAATAAACACTTTATTTCAAAACAATAAGAAATTAATAATTATTTCAAACTCATCTAGAAGAAAAATAAATTCAGTTAATAAACTCAAAGATTTAGGTTTTAATAAAAATCATTTTATAGAAGTGATGACTAGTGGTGAAATGATTTGGCAGGAATTATTTGGTTCAATTGATAATTATGGAAAAGGATTAAAAAATTGTTTTCATATTTATAATTCTTCAAAAGAAGATGGTTTAGATTTTATAAAGGGTTTAAATAAATATAATTTTGTTTCAAATATTAGTGAAGCAAACTTTATACTTGCATGTACTCCTTTTGAGAAAACTGAACCTGCTGATTATGTACCAATATTAAAAAAGGCATTAGATTTAAATTTGATTATGTTTTGTGCTAATCCTGATTATGTGACTATCGAAAAAAATAATGAAAATAATGTTTTTTGTATGGGTACTATTGCTAACTTGTATGATCATATGGGCGGTAAAGTTAAAATTTTGGGTAAACCAAAAAAAGAAATATATATTGAGTCTACAAAGAAAATTAGTGAATTAAAATTATCTAGAACTATTGCTATAGGTGACTCATTAGACCATGATATTCTAGGTGCTAATAATTTTGGAATTGATAGTGTTCTGATATCAAGCGGAATACATAAAGAACTATTTAAAGAAGGTCTTCAAATAGGTTTGAATAATATAGAAAATTCTAATAAATGGGAGTGTAAACCTACTTTCTTATGTAGCAATTTTTCTATCTAACTTTGCTTGACAAATTATCATTTATATTTACTACCCCAATCATTATGTCCATGAAATGTGAATTAACTGGAAAATCATTCCAAACTGGAAATAACGTAAGTCATGCAAAAAATAGAACTAAAAGAAGATTCTTACCTAATCTTCAAAAAGTTACTTTCTTAAGTGAGAAACTTAGTCAAAAAATCCAACTCAAAGTTGCAGCAAGTACAATAAGAACTGTTGAAAAAAAAGGAGGTTTAGACGAATTTTTAGTCTCAACTCCAAATAGTAAACTTCCAGAAAAGGCAAAAAAATTAAAAAAAATAATTCTTAATATAAATAACTAATCCTTAAATGGATATTTTTATAAGTTTAACAGTTTTTTTGAGCACATTAAATACTTCTGTATTGTGGCTTATAATGCTTTTGTTTAGTTTCTCTTCAATTTTAATTTTTTTAAAATTATTTGGTTATGTTGGTCTTTATATATATTCAGCTTTGGCAGTAATTGCAGGTAATATTCAAGTATTAAAGACTGTAGATTTTTTTTACTCACCAGAACCAGTAGCATTGGGAACTATTTTATTTGCCTCAACTTTTCTTTGTACTGATATTTTATCTGAACACTTTGGGAAAGAAAAGGCAAGAAAAAATGTAATTATTAGTTTTACAAGTTTCTTATTCATAACAATTATTATGTTAATCACAATAGGTTTTCAACCTTCAGAAAATGATTTCGCTCAGAATAGCTTAGAAAATATTTTTACTCCAATTTTTAGATTCTTTGTTGCAAGCATGATTGCATATTTAGTAAGCCAGTATTTTGATGTTTGGATTTATTCAATTATTAAAAATTTTACTTCAAACAGATTATTATGGCTTAGAAATAATCTTTCAACAATTTTATCTTCTTTAGTTGATAATACTTTATTTAGTTTACTCGCATGGATAGTTTTAAATCCATATCCTGAAACACTTTATAATGTAATTATGATATATATTTTTGGTACTTATATTCTAAGGATTTTTATTGCTCTTGCTGATACACCTTTTATGTATTTATCTAAATTATTTATTCCTAAAAGATGACAAAATTTAGTTGGAAAGTAAAAAATTTTTCTAAAAACAACAATGCAAGAACAGGCGAAATACTTACACCGCATGGAAAAATTCATACACCTGCATTTATTTTTTGCGCAACAAAAGGATCTATTAAATCATTTTCAACAATAGAAGCTAAAAAGAATAATACTCAAATAATTCTTTCAAATACTTATCATTTGATGCTTCAACCAGGTGGTGAATTAATTGCAAATCATGGTGGATTGCATAAATTTATGAATTGGGATGGTCCGATGCTTACAGACAGTGGAGGATTTCAAATTTTTTCTTTGGGTCATGGTTCTGTAGCAGATGAAATTAAAGGGAAGTCAAATAAAATAAAAAACAAAAGTTTGGTAAGTATTAATGAAGAAGGAAGTTTGTTTAAATCATATTTAGATGGTTCATTTAAACTATTATCACCAGAAAAATCTATTCAAATACAAAGAAACCTTGGTGCAGATTTAATACTTGTTTTTGATGAATGTACTCCTTTTCATGTTGATAAAGCTTATACTAATATTTCTATGAAAAGAAGTCATAGGTGGGCATTAAGATGTTTTAATAGTTTAAATACAAATTTTAAATTTAAGTCAGGTTTTGGCTCAGCTGGTGAGCAAAAATTATATGGTATAGTTCAAGGGGGAGTTTATGAAGATCTTCGTGAAGAAAGTATTGAGTTTAATTTAAATAATATTGATACTTTTGGCATAGCTATAGGAGGGAGTTTAGGATCTTCAAAAGAAGAAATGTATAAAATTGTAAATTTTACAGCTCCAAAATTAGGCAACAAACATCCTTTACATCTTCTTGGAATTGGTGATCCAAATGATATATGGAATTTAGTTAAGAGTGGTATTGATACGTTTGACTGTGTAAGTCCAACTAGATTAGCAAGACATGGTACAGCCTTAATAAAAGGAAAAAAAGGTAAGTTGAATATTAAAAATATACGATTTTCAAATGATTTGTCGCCAATTGATAAAAATTGCCACTGTTCAACATGTAGAAATTATTCATTAGCATACCTCCATCATTTATTTAAATCTGGGGAATTACTCGGTCTTAACCTTATTACATCTCACAATATTTTTTTTATGAATAATCTAATGCATATTATTAGAGATTCTATTGATAATAATAATCTAGAGGAGGCTGAAAAATTTTGGTTTAGTTAATATTAAATATTTCTGATAACTCATTAAGTAATACTTCTCCTAACTGATCTACATCCATAATCGTTACTGCTTTTAAATAATATCTTGATACATCATGACCAATTCCAATCGCAACTAATTCAACTTCTCCTTTATCCTGAATATGCTTGATTGTTTCTCTTAAGTTTTTTTCAAGATAATTTCCTGGATTTACTGATAATGTCGAATCATCTACTGGTGCACCATCACTTATAACTATAAGTATCTTCCTTTTTTCATGACGGACCTTTAGTCTATTATTAGCCCAATTTAATGCTTCCCCGTCTATATTTTCTTTTAATATACCCTCTCTTAAAAGAAGTCCTAAATTTTGTTTTGACCTTCTTGAGGGTGAGTCTGCTGACTTGTAAATTATATGCCTTAAATCATTTAACCTTCCTGGTTTTGTTGGTTTTCCATTTTTGATCCATTTTTCTCTTGATTCCCCGCCTTTCCAAGCCTTAGTTGTGAATCCAAGTATTTCAGTTTTAATCATACATCTCTCAAGTGTTTTTGATAAAATATCACTACACAATGCAGCTACTGTAATCGGCCTACCTCTCATAGATCCAGAATTATCTATTAAAAGAGATACTACTGTATCTTTAAATTGAACTTCTTTTTCTTTTTTGTAAGATAATTTATTTTGAGGATTAGCAATTATTCTTGATAGTCTAGACGTATCTAAATTACCTTCTTCCATATTAAAGTCCCAATTTCTATTTTGTTGAGCAAGTAGTTTTCTTTGAAGCCTATTAGCAATCTTTGTTATTAATGGAAGAAAAGAAAAAACTTGCTTATCTAAGTTGGAACGTAATTTTTGCAATTCCTTTTGATCACAAAGTTCATTTGCATTAATAACCTCATCAAATTTTTTTGTATAAGTTTTGTATTGATCTTTAATATTATTTAATTCTGTTTTAGGAAAATACTCTATATCACTATCAACAGAATCATCACCAATGTCATCACTTTCTTCCATCAATAAAGTTTGTTTTATATCAATTTCGGTTGTATCTGATTCTATTTTACTTGGATTTTTTTCATCATTTTTTTGATTGTTATCTTCATTATTTTTATTTTCTTCATTATTTGATTCATTTTCTTGATTTATATCATTTGAATTTTTTGTATTTTCATTATGTTCAAATAAACCATAATCTTTTAAATATTTTTTTATTTTTGAACCAAAAATTTTTTGATCATCAATACTCTCTCTTAAATCTCTAAAAATTTTTTCATAATCTTTTCCCAGTTTTTCCTTAATTATCTTTCTGTTATTTTCATTATATTTACCAAAATCAACATCTAGAAACTTTTCATAAGCAACATATTTAAAAGCATTTGGAATTTTTTTTTCTTGATTATTTGATTTTTTTTTAAGATCTAGTAAATGTTTTTTTGAAATATTTGATTTAATTCCTTTAAAAGAAATTGAGCCTTTTGCTTCAACTCTTGATTGCTCAACTTCATTTAAAATTTCATTGGTTATTTCATCATTGTTAATTAGATTTTCGTGTATTTCTTTTGAATGAAATCTAAATACAAGAGCTAAACTATCAGCTTGAGCCCTAAGATACGCTAAGTTTTTTTTTATACTCTCGAAATTTGGCTCAGAAAGATTTATCAAATTACCATCAATTGAAGGATTTTCTTTTATAAAATTTACTTCTACTTTTTCATTTTTACTAATAGATTTTGTAGTTGCAGTTAGTGATTTTTTAAATTCTTCAAGAATTTCATGATTCTTTAACATTTGCTACCTTTGCATCAGAAATATCTATACCAATTGATCTTTGAAAATATTCTTCAATTATAGATCTTTCTAACTCATCACATCTGTTTAAAAACGATAGCTTAAATGCATACTCAACATTATCTAACATTAAATAATTTTCAGCCCATGTTAGAACTGTTCTAGGACTCATTACTGTTGAAATATCACCATTAATAAATCCTGATCTCGTTAAATCTGCTGTAGCAACCATTGCTTTTATAATATTTTTACCATTCTTATTATTTAATTTTTTAACTTTACTTAAAATAATCTTTTCTTCTTCATTGCTTGCAAGATAATTAAGTATTGTAACAATATTCCATCTGTCCAATTGACCTTGATTTATTTGTTGGGTTCCATGATATAGTCCTGAAGTATCACCAAGACCAACAGTATTTGAAGTTGCAAATAATCTAAAATATTTATTAGGCTTTAAGACTCTAGATTGATCAAGTAATGTTAATTTACCATCAGTTTCTAAAATACGCTGAATTACAAACATAACGTCTGGTCTACCCGCATCGTATTCATCAAAAACTAAAGCAACAGGATTTGAGTATGCCCATGGTAAAATACCATCTTGAAATTCTGTTATTTGCTTTCCATCTTTTAATACAATTGCATCTTTGCCTAGCAAATCAATTCTACTTATGTGACTATCTAAGTTAACTCTAACACAAGGCCAATTTAAGCGAGCTGCTATTTGTTCTATATGAGTTGATTTTCCTGTTCCATGATAACCCTGAACAAGTACTCTTCTATTATTTGAAAAGCCCGCCAGAATAGCAACTGTGGTTTCAGGGTCAAAGCAATATGTATCATCTATTTTTGGCACATGCTCACTTGTGTCTTCAAAAGCAAATACGTCAAAATTACAAGATACCCCGAAAATATCATTTGTATTTATTTTTTTTATATGTTTACTTTCCATCATTCTTTACAAATTTTTTTAACAGCAGTGTATAAGACTCGTTAATTTGTTTAAATTTTTCTTCAGCTTTTTTATTATTTCCATTTACATCAGGATGAAATATTTTCACTAACTTTTTGTAATTTTTTTTCACTTTTTTTAGTGAGATAGGCATTTTCAGCTCTAGCCTTTTAACAGCCTGACTTTCATCTAATGTTAAAGATTTATCAATTAATTTGTTTTTAAAGTAATTTTCATTAATTTTATCATCATTTATTTTGATAAAGTCATCTGTATAATCATAAAATTCTTCATAAGTATTTTTAAAATTTCCTTTTAATGGCCATGAAGGTCTGTCCCAAACAGCATCACTTCTCATTGATTTTTCAATTTGATTAACTGACATACCTTTATAAAAATCCCAAGATTTATTATATTCCTTAATATGATCCATACAAAAAT
>Ga0163108_10001076_pt1 | contig 20153 bp, 17 predicted proteins | sample Fk1155metaG_FD_109644 | JGI IMG/M metagenome (GOLD analysis project Ga0163108, IMG submission 109644) | Marine microbial communities from the Central Pacific Ocean - Fk160115 155m metaG | ecosystem: Environmental > Aquatic > Marine > Oceanic > Photic zone | place: The Central Pacific Ocean...
TTAATTCGTTTCCACCATAAGTTAAAGTTGGCAATGTTTTCTTTGTTTAATGCAAATGAGTGTCCTTCGAGCCGTACATTCTGCTCTCCATCCTCTGCCCGGAAAAGACCTGCTATTTTTTGCGAGTATTTCCCCATACCATACCCTTTTTCTTTTACATAAATTGATTGTGTGAGATTAAGATTTCCTCCGGCCCCCGAATAGGCAAATGCAGCAAAAAAGGATGCAATAAAGATACCTTCTGGTAAGAACATATACCCATCACCCTGACCAACTAGACCCTGAGCAAGAGCGCCCCAATCTGCCGCCTTGGCAGACAAAAACGTAAGAACTAATATAAATGGGACAGCAAGTAAAATAAGTTTAGTGGTAAATGATTCCATCATGTCATACACCGTCTTTCCGACGCTGAGCATAATACCAATGACAAGGAGCATTCCAATGGCAATCCATTTAAAATTTGGCAGACCAAGAACACTTCCCAGGACTTTTGCTGATGCGGCTATAATTCCAGGAATACCAAAGCCAACAAATGTAGAAACAATAAACCATGATGGTGCACGTTTAAAGCGTTTCGCTAGACCCACAAACACACTTTCTCCACGGACAAGGGCATAGCGTTCAATTTCTAAATTCATGAAAAATTGAATGGTAATTCCAAGAAGTGCACCCCATGCAATACCAAGGCCAAAGTTGGCCGCTAAATAGGGCCAAAGAATAACCTCTCCAGACCCAAGACCAAGGGCCAAAATAATAAAACTTGGACCTATCATCTTTTTGATAGGAATTGGTTTGGGGAATTTCTTTGTACTCATAAGAAATATTGTTATATATTATGTATACAGTATAGCACATTCTTTGTTTTGCTGCATATTGATTTTGATTATTGAATACGGTACTATATATGCACAAGTATATATCATGATTTTTTATGTCAGAATTTGTCCACCTTCATGTCCACTCACACTATTCTCTGTTATGTGGTCTAACAAAAGTAAAACCCTTAGTAAAAGCAGCAAAGGAGCGCGGATTTTCTTCTCTAGCGCTTACTGACAATGGCGCACTCTATGGCGCAATAGAATTTTACCAGGCTTGTATTAAAGAAGGTATAAAGCCTATTATTGGATTTGATGCATATGTCGCTGCAAGGAGCATGCATGACAAGGACCTAACAAAAGATAAAATTATATATCGTATTGTACTTATTGCAGAAAATTATGATGGGTACAGAAATTTAATGAAGCTCAGTTCTGAAGCATGTCTTGATGGGTTTTTTAACGGAAAGCCCCGACTGGATAAGGGGTTGTTGCGAAAGTACAATAAAGGGGTTATTGCCCTATCTGGTTCAATTGATGGTGAGGTGCCATATTTTTTACGTACCGGAAAAGATGAGGTGGCAAAAAAAGTAGCACTTGAGTATCAAGAAATATTTGGAGAGAATAATTTTTTTCTTGAATTACAGGATCACCCAGCTATTGAAGGGCAGTTAGGTGTAAATAACAAGCTTATTGCTTTGTCAAAAGAAACAGGTATTCCAATGGTGGTGACACGAGATGTGCATTATTTAAACACTGACCAGGCCGATTCACAAGATATTTTGCGGTGTATTAGCGAAGGTTGGAAAGTGGGGTATACAGACAGAGAAGATTTTAGGCATGTCGATAGATCGTTCAATACCGCGGAAGATATTATTTCTCGGTTTCGTCATGTGCCAGAGGCGATTAAGAATACGGTGCGTATTGCGGATCGGGTAGACATAGATATCCCGCTAAATAATTGGCATTTTGCGCCAGTTGATTTACCTCCAGGAAAAACTGCCGATGATTTTCTGCGCGAAGAAGCATTTCGTTGTGCCCCAGATTTTTATCCAGAAATGGGTAAGGAGATAACGGACAGAATTGAGTATGAGCTTGATATTATTAAAACAAAAGGATACTCGCCATATTTTATCTGTGTTGCTGATTATGTCCAATATGCAAAAAGTAGAGGAATAGTAGAATCAACGCGTGGATCAGCCGCAGGTTCTCTGGTTTCTTATGTTTTAGGGATTACCACAGTTGATCCTATTCGGTTTAAACTTCCTTTTGAACGGTTCCTTAATCCTTTTAGACCAAGTCCTCCCGATGTGGATACGGATTTTGCTGATGATAGAAGGGATGAGATGATTGAGTATGTGACAAATAAATACGGTGCAGATAAGGTTGCACAGATTATTACATTTGGAACCATGGCAGCCAGGGCGAGCGTGCGTGATGTTGGGCGAGCACTTGGATTGTCGTATAGTTTTTGTGATCAGGTTGCAAAGCTTATTCCTCCGGCGGTTCAAGGGTTTCCCATGACAATTGATAAAGCACTAAAAGAGGAGCCAGATTTAAAGAAATTATATGAGACTAATGAGGATGTTAAAAAATTATTGGATTTAGCACAGCAGGTAGAAGGGTGCGCAAGACATACATCAATTCATGCTGCTGGTGTTGTTATTTCACCAACCCCACTTACAGATTTTTGTCCTGTACAGCGTGAGTCTGGTGGGGATAGGATTATTACACAATATGAAATGAAGTCAGTGGAAACGGCTGGTGTACTAAAGAACGATTTTTTAGGTATTCGAAATCTGTCTATTTTGGGTAATAGTGTGGAGATTGTAGAAAAAACAATGGGAGATGTTATTGATATTTATAATTTACCACTTGATGATGCAAAAGTGTTTGAGATGCTTGCGCGTGGTGAAACCATGGGGGTCTTCCAGTTATCTAGTTCTGGTATGACGCGGTGGCTTAAGGAGCTGAAACCAACAAATATCGATGATATTATGGCGATGGTTGCGTTGTATCGACCAGGGCCAATGGACTTTATCCCAGAATATATTAAAAGAAAACATCATCCAGAAACGGTAGACTATCCACATCCAGCGCTTGAAGATATTTTGAAAAAGTCTTTAGGGCTACTTATTTATCAAGATGATGTGATGCTTACTGCTATTGAGCTAGCAAAATATGACTGGCTTGAGGCAGATAAATTTAGAAAAGCAATGGGAAAGAAAATTCCGGAGCTTATGGTGGAGCAAGAAAAGAAGTTTAAAGATGGGTGTGTGTCAAACAAGATTGATAAGTCGATTGCGAATGATTTGTGGGAAAGAATTAAACCTTTTGCAACATATGCCTTTAATAAAGCACATGCGGCTAGCTATGGTATTGTTGCGTATCAGACCGCGTACATGAAGGCGCACTATCCGGTGCAATATATGACGGCTATTTTACAGGCAGAATTTGGTGACACAGAAAAGGTGGCAGCAATTGTTCATGCGTGCAAAAGAATGGGTATTACCGTATTACCGCCTGATGTCAATGAGAGTTTTAAAAACTTTGCCATGGTGTCAAAACATGGAGAGCCCGGAAGAATTCGATTTGGATTAACAGCCGTTAAAAATGTAGGAGAGCATATTTGTGAAGTGGTATACCGTGAACGGAAGGCTCATGGACAGTATAAAAGTCTAGAGGATTTATTAGAACGTGTGACCGACAAAGATTTGAACAAAAAATCACTTGAAAGCCTTATTCAGACAGGCGCTTTAGATGGTTTTGGTCATGATAGGGGGGTTTTGTTGTCTAACATTGAAAATATTTTGTTTTTTAGTAAGCAATACAAAGAAAAGCAAGTGTCTCAGCAGGAGTCGTTATTTTCGGGAACGCAAATAGCGATGGATAATAAAGTGGTGTTGAAAGAGGCACAAAATGCAACTCTAGAAGATAAGCTTGCGTGGGAAAAGAATCTTATGGGGTTGTATATTTCTTCCCATCCTTTTTTGTATTATCAAGAGGTGATGGTGCAAGAAAATGCACCATTAGTGTCGCTTATAGATGTGGAAGAGTTTGACCGAGACGCATGGGTGATTGTTGGTGGTGTAGTAGATGGAGTAAAAAAGAAAATTACTAAAAAAGGGTCGGTGATGCTTTTTGTTACTATACAGGATATGACCGGGTCAATGGAGATACTCGTGTTTCCAAAGACGTATGAAAAAACACAAGCATTGTGGCAAGAAAATGCTCTTGTGTGTATTGTGGGAAAAACCCCAAGAGATGGTGGGGATAATAAGGTATTTGCAGAAAATGTGTATGTGCTCAACAAGGAGAATGTGCACATGGTGGCACGCCAAGTGTCGCTTGGGACACAGACCACGCATAAAAGTAAAAATAAGTTTGCGGCTCCTGTGAGAGAGAAAATGGTATACATTACACTTACCAAAGAAGAGGCGGCTGCGTGTGGAGAGGGCATTAAGCAGGTTTGTGCAAAATTTCCAGGATCATACACAGTATTTTTGATTGTTGATGGTGTTACTATTCGCTCAACATTTTCTATGGATAGTTCGGATGAGTGCAAAGACGAACTGCATGCAATATTAGAGGAAGGTAGGTGTGACTTTTGTGATTAATGTAAAAAACACCCATTTTTGGGTGTTTGTGGTGCATGCGTGTGAGAGGTTAGCGCATGGCACGAATATTCATATTCCAGTGGTGGTAAAAGAGAATATTTGCAAGGTCGGGAACCCAGCTCACCACACGAAGTCTATCTTTTTCGATAAGCTGGCTTAGTTTTCGTTCGTGCACAGGGATTGTGTCTGTAATATACACTCTATCAATAGGGCAGTCTTCTGAATTGAAACGTTCTCTCGCATTTCCACAAAGCACACCATGGGTAGCAGCCGCCCAAACAGCAGAAACTCCATGTATCTCCTTTAAGGCTTTTGCAACAGAAATATTTGTTCCTCCTGTTGCAATCTCATCATCCAGTGTAATGACCAATGAGCCTGGTAAAAGCGCCGTATTACTTTCAATATCTGTCACAAGACCAAGATGCTGTGTTTTTCTGCTACTATACCTTCTTTTGTATGCCGTAAAAATTGGTGTACTTTCCATTCCCAAGGCCGCAAGTATTGTGTAGACAGGTTCAGCAAAGGTTTTATGAGCGCCATCGTCTGGGAATAAAAGGCAAATATGTTCTTTGCCCAATTCTTGTGCGTCATCCAATGCTTTGGCGAGTAATCGCCGCATCATAGAGACTGGTGTTATAACTCCAGTTTCTCCGGCCATAACAATTTGTGGGCTGTGCGGATCAGGAACAATAATCCGATCTATTTTTCCACCACAGGCTCCTTGAAACCAGCTATATACAGATCTTGGTAGTGCAAGCTCGCTAGAACCTTCATCTTTGTCTGATCGAGAAAGAGGGAAATATCCGGTGACTAAACTTATTCTGCGAGCGTGCCTTCCTTTTGCATAAGTCAGACTAAACAATAGTTGTGTAAGCATCTCTGGGGTTCCAGGTCCGGCGGCAAGTATGATGACGTCATGGCCACTGATGTGGTCGTTTGACAAATCAAGACGTGGCTCACCATTTGATCGGTAGTCCCAAATAGGTGTGACTATGTCGACTGGTGTGTTGTGTTGTGGTTTCTGTGTTTTTGCCTCAATCAGCAACTTGATTTCTCTGGCTTGTCTTTTGTGTGTTGGAAGTGGAATGAGCGTGAGTCCGCCATTTGGGTTGTGCGGTCCGTGTTGCATGAGCTCTCCTTGTGTGTGGTAGAGTAAAAAAAAGATCCCAAGTGGGATAAAAGAACAGGAACGCTGTTAGTATACGTGAAGTTTTTGTATACGTCAAAAACTATGTTTGCGTTATACGCCAGTTTGGGTTTGCCACAATTTCATTCCACGGCGTTGTATTATTATGTGCCGCATGATGGTATCCAGCCAGCGCAATCATGGCGGCATTATCCATACAATATGTCTTTTTTGGAAAACGGAATTGAATAGGTTGATCTCTTTTTTCTAACATGTGAGAAAGCTGTGTTTGTAACTGTGTATTTGCACTTACTCCACCACCAAGAAGAAGTGTTTTTATTGTGTGTTCCGAAAGAATGTTTTCTGTCTTCTTAAGCAAAACAGCAATAATGGCTTGTTGAAAAGAGGCACAAAAGTCTTCGAGTGTTATATTAGCATCTTCAAATGTATTATCTCGAAGCCAGTACAGTGCGGCAGTTTTTAATCCAGAAAAACTCATATCATAATCACCACTTGCAATCATTGGGCGAGGAAATGGAATAGCTTTTTTGTTTCCATGTTCTGCAAGAGCAGCAATTTTTGGTCCACCAGGATAATCAAGGCCAAGTAATTTGGCTACTTTATCAAAACATTCTCCAACCGCATCATCACGTGTTCCTCCAAGTTTGGTGTAGTCGCCATGATCTTTCATGAGAATATATTCGGTATGCCCACCGCTTGCAATAAGACAAAGCGCAGGAAACACTAAATCAGCATGGTTTTCTTCTAAAAAAGGGGAGTATATATGGCCTTCTATATGATTAATGCTCAAAAGTGGAATATTCCACAAATAAGATAGTGTTTTTGCCACTTCTACACCAACCAAAAGCCCAGTAATAAGTCCAGGACCTGATGTAACGGCAATATACTCCGGTTTTGGTTGATTGTGTAACACATCTTCAACAATCGGTATAATAGCTTCTGCGTGCTTTCTTCCGGCAATTTCTGGAACCACACCACCGTATGTTTTGTGTACTTCAATTTGGCTTGCTGTTTTTTGTGCAAGAATGGTGTGTTTGTCTTTAGAAACATCCAAAAGCGCCACAGACGTGTCGTCACAAGATGATTCAATGCCAAGTATAATCATATAGTAGGTGTAATAGATGGTTATATTGTAGCAGATTGTATGTGTTTCTGCCAAGAATATAAAAACCTGATGGGTTTTGACATGGCCGCTTGTTTATGGTAAGGTGGTAGTGATTGGACATTTTGTCCCATTGTATTGCTCATTACCCAGTCTCAAACACAAAAGGAGAGTCTGATATGGTACAAAATAAAAGCCAAAAAGTAACTGTTAAGATTGCAGAAAAAAATGAGAGGTTAAAAACAAGAGTCATGGAATTACTTCATGAGTGGCCCGATCAATTTGTTCATGGTTTGTTTGAAGAAACAGCAGAAAAAGATTTTAATGAGTCAGATATCGCGATTGCCACTATCGGTGATGAAATTGTCGGATGCTTAATGTTTAACAGAAAAACCACTAATGAGTTTAATTGGCTAGCTGTAAGCAAGAAGATAGAAAGAGGTTCAAAAGCTTCGATTGCTAAACAACTTTTTGAAAAGTTTTTCTCCACTATCGAGCCAGGAACGACTGTTTGCTTATTCCCAAATACCGAGGACGCTTTCATTTCTGGGGTTGAATCATTTTCTGGAAAATCCTTTGAACCAGCAAGAAGACTCTATCGTTCAATGGGATTTGAGCTAAAAGAAGAGAATATTATGTCAGATCATTATGGACCAGGGGCCCATGTGTACAAGGTTGAGCGGGTGCTGTAAGGTATTTTGATTGCAGAAACTTTACCTTTCTTCTACGGGTTGTATAGCCAACAGGTTGTATAACCCTTTTTTAAAAATTTTCAAATTTATTTTTCCGATAAAAAGGAAAAACGTATTAATAATTCGTCTTAAAACTATTCCTAAAAAAACAATATGAAAAAATTTTTTGATATACATAAATTTCCCAAACAAGAAGGTATTTTACTCTTTGGTATTTCAATGAATAAAGTTGATAATGTTCAAGGTGCAAAAAAGTGTTTTGAATACATGAAACATTTTATTCCCAAAGTAATACAGCCCACAGTCGGTTTAAACTTTGTGTATAGTGATAGTCTATATTACAACTCTGAAGAAAAAGCTAGTGTACTTAAAAAACGATATCAAGCAACGTCTCACGGTCATAAATTTGGGTTTATGAAACTGCTGAAAAAAAATCCAATATATATTCCAAACTCTTTTTCTTTTAAGAATTTTAGTCAAATGGTCCTAGAAAGTAAAGTCTATTTAACTTATCTTGAAAAACTAAAAAAAATATATGAAACGGATAAAACATTTCAAGAATATGTAGCAAAGGATATCGGCAAGAAAGTGGGTGAACCAAATACTAATCAGACCAATTTCATTTTAGAAGAAATTCTTATGTTTTATCTTGTGTCAAAAGGTAAGGTGCGCCTGCAAAATGATTATATACAAGATAAGCAAAAATGGGTACTTTGGTGCTACCCTGGAAAACCGTTATTTTCGGAAATTTATGTATATCAAAAAAATTTTTTCAACTTAAGTAATGAAATTAACACATATGAGAATTCATATTATGATTTAGAGAACAACATATTATATGATTACACGAAGATTGATTTACCTACATTTGAGGTGTAGGTCGACAAAATGGTAACACTATTTTTCTCTAACTTTCAACCAAGTGTATAGCCTCCTTTATTTCTCATGGGTGCCTATTTCTGCCAAGAATATAAAATACCCCACAAGGTGTTGGGGTATATGTTACAAAGAGCGTATATTTAATTTTTTAGGAAAAAGTAATTGACTTGTCTAGTGTTTCTAAAAACCACAAGTTAAGGGTTTCTTTAATACCTTCCACGGTGTCAGGTAGAATAATGCACTCGTCCTTTATGTAGCAGAGGAACTCATACCAACATTCTTCAACAACCTTTTTTTTCGGTGTTGTACCTATTTGAAAATATTTTTCACTTTTATTAGTAAAATCATCTTCTGTGTATTCGCGTAGCAGAACAAGGTTGGTTTCAAGAGTGAGCATGCCTTCTAAGATAATCTTCAGCTCGTTTAGGGGGCTTAATTTTGTTTGGATCAGTTGTGTAACCTTGTCCATTTCTGGTCGCCGACTTTTTACAACATATATATGATGGGCCGCAAATTTAAGCGTAGCTCTTAGAGTGTCATCACTTCTCCAGCTTTGTGGTCGAATTCTTAACTTTTTTTGTCTTTGGAGCGTCTTAATCTTGATTTTGACAATCCTTTTTTCTGTTGTTAGCATTCTTGCTATAGTTGATTTTGATAATCCCAAATCATATAGCGGAATTATATAATCTTCTACAGGCTGTTGGAGTGTTTCACTGTTCATTTTTTCCCTTTCTTTCTGGGAGTTGTGCGGTTTAAAAATAAAAGCACTCGTCTAAGAGCACTTTTGTAGCCCGTAGGGGAATCGAACCCCTGTTCCCAGGATGAAAACCTGATGTCCTAACCACTAGACGAACGGGCCATATAGTGAGAATAGTATAAAAAAAATCTGTCTCTTTGTCAAGGATATGTGTGAATGAAACACAAAAGACAGTTTGTGACTGTCTTGATACATCAGCAGAAATAGGTTTTTTGTCAATACAATGACCACTCCTTTGGGGTGGCCACCCTTACTCTTGACAAAAAACCCGTATTATTCTATAATGACTACAAATCACTTACCGCAGACCGTAGCTCTTGGGCTTTTGCCAAGTTAAATACGCTACCGAGGTACATCTGAGAGTCTTCTCAAAGGTCGAATGTACTATATCTGTGGATAACACAGTTTTTTTGTTAGGTGATTAAACAAAATATTATACATTATGGCTAAAACAAAGCAACAAAAAGAAAAGGTTGTTGCAGAACTTACAACCGGAATAAAAGAATCCAAAGCGGTGGTATTTGCCAACATCCAAGGGCTTACTGTGCAAGAAACAGAAGAGCTTCGAGGAAAATGCCGTGAGCAGGGTATTGCATGTGTGGCAGCAAAGAAAACCTTGGTACGAAAAGCATTGTCTGATGCTGGAATGGATATTGATACCAAAGTATTTGATGGAGGTATTGCTGTATTTGTTGGGAATACCGACGAAGTAGCACCGGCACAAGTTGTGGCAAACTTTGCAAAAGATCATGAAATTACTACCATTTTTGGTGGAGTACTCGAAGGAGAATTTATTGATTCAGCAAAAGTAACCGCATTGTCTAAACTTCCAAGCAAGCAACAACTTCTTGGTCAACTCGTTGGGACACTTAATGCGCCAGTTTCTGGATTCGTTAATGTTCTTGCAGGAAATATCCGTGGTCTTGTAACCGTATTAAACGGTATAAAAGACGCAAAAGCTTAAATTATATTTATTAGATAAAAAAATATGTCAGAAGAAACAAAAGTAGAAGAAACAAAAGTAGTAGAAGTACCTGCGAAATTCAAATCTCTTGTAGAAGAAATTGAAAAAATGTCTGTATTAGACCTTTCAGAGTTAGTAACAATATTAGAAGACAAGTTTGGCGTAAGCGCAGCAGCTCCTGCAATGATGATGGCTGCACCTGGTGGAGCCGCAGCTGGAGGAGAAGCAGCAGCAGAAGAAAAAACTGAATTTACTGTAGAATTAACTGATGCAGGAAGTAGCAAAATTGCTGTGATAAAAGCAGTAAAAGCAGCTACTGGACTCGGACTAGCTGATGCAAAAGCACTGGTAGATGGTGCGCCAAAAGCTATTAAAGAAAACATTCCAAAAGCAGAAGCAGAAGAGCTTCAAAAACAAATTGAAGAAGCAGGTGGAAAAGTGGAGCTAAAATAATTGCACTTCAAATAAAAAAATAACCGTTTTACCGGTTATTTTTTTATACTTCAATGGGGAAGCGGTATACTGTGTTTGTATCAAGAACATATACAAATTTTTGTTCATAGTCAACAACCATGCTTGTTGGGTTTGCAAACGACTCAGACATAAATTGTGTGATAACATTTCCTTCTTTGTCGGCCATGATAACGCGTTTTCCTACAGTATCAAGAATAAATATGTGTGGTACTTCGTTATATGTCCAAATTTGTGTCCCATGCGTTAAGGATGGGCTTATGTTTTTTATGGTAAACGGTTCTTGTCTGCCACGCACCAGCTTAATAATTTCACCAGTTTCTTTTAGGACGTATATACCGCCATCAATTGTGAGTGAGGTGGCCTGAGATAAATCTATTGTGTCTTTTATCCACGCCATGCCTTTGTCGTAGCCCGTTTGGGTTTCGCTGTGTTTATATATTTGACTTTCAGCAGTGTCGAGGCTGTATAGCTTTCTGTTGTAAATAGAAATATCTGCAATAGTAGTCGTGAGTTTTGGAAAGGAAATATCTTGAGCAGTGAGCCCCTGATCTGCGTTCGTGTATGTAGATAGTGCGTTATCTTCGGAAATAAATATAACCTTATCAGCCTCCTTGGGTGTGGTTCCTGAAAGTATGTTTTGTGCGGCAGTTGTTTGCTTTTTTTCAATAGGCTGACCAGGGTTGAGCGTGTAGTACGTTGTGTCTGCACCAGAAACAATGAGTGTGTCTCCTGTTTTCTCTAGGTGGTTTGTTTGTGCCGAAGGGTGGGCTTCTGAAATGGAGAATAGTGCTTCTGGAGTTACTTGGGTGATTTTTTGTAGCGTACCTAGTAGGGTGGTAATATTATTCTGTAGTTCTTGTATGTGTGTTTCGGCTGCTACGTCTTTTGGGAGTTGCGCAAACAGAGTACTGGTTTCGTCAAGGAGCGCTAGGGCTTTTTCTTCATTATTGTAAATAAGGCTTGCTTGTGCTGCAGTGTATTTATCTGTTATAGCCTGTTCCAGTTGTTTGTGTTGCTGCTTTGTTGCAACAATGCGTTCCTGATGTTTAATAAAAGTAATACTGAGTAAAAAGATGGTAACACTAATGAGGCATAAGAAAAAAAGAATTTTACTAATAATTGGCAACGTTCTGATGTATGAATTTTTTTCATGAATAACATCTTTTATGTCATCTACAACGGTTTTTCGTTGTCCACCATGGTTTGTAATAATAAGAAATACGTTTCTAATAATTTTTCCTAAAGTAACAGCGATAAGTTTTGCCAGTAGAATGGTGGTTCGTATAATAAGCACCAACCCTTTGCCAATAAAAATAAGGGTGTGCTCTGTAGGAGAGTAAGATTTTTTGTGTCGATTACTTTTTTTGTTCCGGAAGAGTGTCTGGGTTGTGTAGGATTTTGTGTCTGTTTTGTCTTCTTCTGTGTTAGTGTCTTCTGTAATCTTTTGTGGCGTTGTTGTTTCTTTGGTAATAGGTTTTGGTTGTGTTGGTGTGTTGCCGTATATAACCATACCAGCGTACGTATCTTTTTGCCCCTGTTTTTTGCATGATTGGGTAATATGAGCGAGTATTTCTTCTGCTGGTTGTTTTTTGATTACAGAAAGTAGCTCTTCTGTTTGGGTTGTTGTGTTGCAAGCATTGCTCCTTATACACAAGATATCTTGATTACGCAGACTTCCTTCTGAAATGGCTGAAAAAAATTGACTATTTTTGCTTGATTCGTTATTTTCTCCAAGAGCCATGGTCTGCCATGTGCCTTCTTTCTTGTAAAAGAGGTGCGCATTTGTGGAATGGTGTGTAGTAAAATAAAGTGTATTTCCTTCTAGGCTCCCCACAAAAAAGTTTACACGTGTTTTTTTATTATATTTCTGGTATTGGTATTGTTTATTTGCCTCTTCAATTGCGTGTTCAAGACGACTTTTGGTGTCATCTTTTTCAGCTTTACAATAACCATCTTCTAGAATATCTATAAGGGATTGCATGTGTTCAATGTCGTTGTGTTGTGGTTTAGTAAGTTCGCATAATGCAAAAAAGTACCCATGCCCAAGAGGACTTGAGGACGGCTCACTAATATTAAGAAGAATGTGGGAAGACTGTTTCCCTCTTCCTTCAATAAAGAATTCTTCTAACACAAACATCTGTTCTTTCATAATTTTGACTTTATTTCACATTATAATTATACTATATTTTACAAGAAATACACAATAAAATCAATATTGTATCATTCTTGTGCTATTATTTAGGTTTATTAAGAGTTATGCTTGAACACCTTTTTGGGTCAAAAACACGATATAAATTACTCAAGACGTTTTTCCATGAACCAGGGGAGGCTTTGTTTGTTCGTGAACTGGTTCGTGCAATAGGTGCACAAATTAACGCGGTAAGAAGAGAATTAGAACTGCTTTGTAATATGGGTATTATTGAATGTGTTCCTGGAGATGCGCAACAAAAAGGCCCTAAAAAGAAATATTATCAAGTCAACGCACAATCACTACTTTTTACAGAGTTGCAAGCTTTGTTGCAAAAGGAAAAAGTTTTAGGGAAGCAGGAGTTTGTGGAAACATTACGACATAAATTAGGCGGAATAGAACTCTTTATACTTTCTGGGTGTTTTACTAGTGATACACGTTCTCCAACCGACATGCTTCTGGTGGGTGATGTGGAAGAAAAAGTAGTGGAAAAAATTATTTCAGACTTTGAACAACAATTTGACACACCAATTCGATACACCATAATGACAAGTAGCGAATTTAAGGATAGACGACAAGTAATGGACAAATTTCTATTTGCTATTTTTGAAGCAAAACATATAAAAGTTGAAAATAAAGTAGGTGTGTAGTTGATATGTATTTACTCATTGATTGCACGACAAAAGATGTGATTTGCTTAACTCTTTTTTCTCAAGAGAGTCGTGTGGAGTACATGGCTGAAGGAAGGAATGCACGACTTTTGCATAATATTGTCATATTTCTTGATCAGGAATCAGTTGCTCGTAGTGATATTTTGGGTATAGTTGTTGTGGTCGGAGGGGGAAGTTTTTCTAGCACAAGGATTGCCGTAACGGTCGCAAATACTTGGGGGTTTGTACAAGGTGTGCCGGTTATAGGTGTTCCAAAGGATGGTGTGAAAGATGTTGAGGGGTGTATAAAAAAACTGATCACCACGCCCTATTATATCCCGCTTCATCCAACATATAGCGGGGAACCAAACATAGGAAAGAAAAAAAACACATAGTTATATATTTTATTCTACACAGTATGTCACGGGAAATTATTTTTGATATAGAGACTATTGGGGATATTCGCGATTTATCTACCATGAAGGTTACGGTTGTTTCTATATATCAGTATGAGAATGACTCATACAGGTCTTTTGAAGAACATGAGCTTGGTGAGCTTTGGTCTATTCTTGAAAGAGGTGAGCGAATAATCGGATATAATTCAGCGCATTTTGACGTGCCTATTCTCAACAGATATTACACAGGAGACCTAACGGTTATTCCACACTTAGACATGCTGAAAATGATTAAGGAGTCGGTGGGGAAGCGGTTTAAGCTCAATGATGTGGCCCAAGCAACGCTCCAGATAGAGAAAAGTGCCGACGGACTTATTGCAATGGAATGGTTTAAGCAGGGGAAGGTAGATTTGGTAAAGGAGTACTGTGAGCAAGATGTAAAAGTTACAAAAGAACTCTATGACTTTGGAAGAAAAAACAAGATGCTGTATTATCCAACGCTTACCGGAGAAATTATGCCGTTTGCTGTTAACTTTGAGCCTGTAGTTGTGGCTTCGGGTGAGGCTGGGCAGCAGCCTACTGGTATTAATCTAACACTTCCGTTTTAGTGCTATGAAATAAAAAAACCATGGACACCTCCATGGTTTTTTTATTACGCACTTTTTAATATATTTCAAATACTATATTTTTTGGTTCAATATTATAGGTGAGTAGTATACCTCGAACTTCTTTGACCATTGGTGGGCTTCCACATAACATGTATCGTGCATTTGCGTGTATGTATTGAGAAACGTGTGCCGTGACTCTGCCGGCGGTGTATGTGTTGTCCGTGTGTTTTGGTTGAGATAATGTAATAGAATAAGTAAAGTTTTTATGTTTCTTGGCAAGTTGGTTTAACAACTCTTCTTTGAACACATTTTGTTCTTCTCGAAAACCGACCAACAGGTGCACAGGTTTTTTTCCGTCAGCATAGGTAAGGTGCTCGGTTAATATGCCAAGTAGTGGTGCAAGTCCTGTCCCTGTGCCCACAAGAATAAGTGGTGTATCTGTCTTATTGGTAAAGTGACCAAAAGGCCCAGTAATCGTGCATGTATCACCTGGCTCAAGAGACTTGAAAAGCGAAGACGCTTTACCACCTGGCCATAGTTTTGCTATACATTCAATATATGCATTCTGCGGTGCACTCGCTATTGAGTATGCACGTTTATGTGTAATGCCTTGCTCTTCAATAAGAAACTGAATAAACTGGCCCGCGTCAAATACAAAATTATCTGGTTTTTTAAACAAGAGAGAGAGGATATTGCTAGCAATTTCCTCTTTTTTTATAAAAGATAGGGTAGTGGTATTCATGGGTAGTATGGTTGACAAGATTCGAATAATGGTATATCATACCATATTAGTATGAATTTTGCAAGTATATGCTCCAAATAAGTAAACAAGTCGATTATGCAGTGCAATTCCTTCTTTCTTTATCAAACATGAAAGAGGGGAGTTATTTGAGTGCCCGAGAGTGTGCTGAGTCTCATGGGTTCTCTTTTTTATTTCTCCAAAAAATTATTACAAAATTACGTCACTCTGGTCTTGTTGCGGCAAAAAAAGGTGTTTCGGGTGGGTATTATCTTTGTAAGACTCCCGAGCAGATTTCACTTAAGAGTATTGTAGAATCTCTTGAGGGGGAGTATGCGGTAGTTCCTTGTCTACAGCAGATTTCTGCGTGTAAAATGGCCAAAATGTGCAAAACTCCATCGCTTTATGCGGTGATACAGCAAGATATTAGTGCTACTATTGAGAAATACACCTTAGCGCATATGAATTCTATGATGAATAAATAATATGGAGATTGCAACCATGCCAAAAAAACCAAAAGAGATACGAGAAGTGTATATGGATAATGCCGCGGCCACAAAAATGGATGCGAGTGTTTTTGATATGTTTATTAAAAAAAGTAAAGAGGTGTACGCAAATCCATCCTCAATACATTCACCAGGGTGTGTGGCACGTAAAGATGTGGAAGTTGCAAGAAGTGCTATATCACGCATATTGCACACACAGCCCGATACCATACTATTTACGAGTGGTGCAACCGAATCATGTAATCTTGCAATCTCAGGGGTCTTATCAGGTGACCCAGGTCACGTGATTGCTGTAAGGACCGAACATCATGCGGTGTTGCATCCAATTGCTGCGGCAGAGAAACGAGGGTGGTCTGTGACATATATTGACGTGGATGAATATGGGAGAGTTGCCGCACAAGACATTGCACGTGCGATTACCAACAAAACAATCCTTGTTTGTGTTATGTATGCAAACAATGAGATGGGGGCTATTGCACCTATTGCTGAAATTGGAAAAACAATACTAAAATGGAGAAAGAAACAACAGACGGTATTTCCATATTTTTTTACTGATGCGTGCCAAATTCCAGGCAATGCAACACTTGATGTAGAAAAGCTTCATGTTGATCTCATGACCTTGAGTAGTGCTAAAATTCATGGACCAAAAGGTGTTGGTTTGTTATACAAAAGAAGAGGTGTTGTGGTTTCTCCGCAACTTCTTGGAGGTGGACAGGAGTTTGGGTTACGGGCAGGAACAGAACATGGTGCGGCTATTGTGGCATTTGCCAAGGCGCTTGAAGTGGCGACAAACACAGAAGGTAATCAGTGTGCACAGATAAGAGAGGTGCGAAATTATTTATGGCAGTGTATTGTTAAGAATATTCCGGGTGCTCACTTGCATGGTCCAAAAATAGAAACGAATGGAGATGAGGCAAGATTGGCTAATAATCTCCTTATTTCTTTTGAGGGTATTGAAGGTGAGGTGCTTCAGTTGTATCTTGATGCATATGGGATTTATGTGGGTGTTGGTGCGGCATGTACTGTGGAGGAATCGGAAAAGTCCCATGTACTTGAGGCTATGGGGTTGTCTGCAGATATAGCCAATACAACAATTCGGTGGAGTATGAGTAAATACACAACAAACGAAGATGTTGATTATGTTATGAAATATTTACCAGGAGTAGTAGAAACTATTCGTTTATCTCATGATATATGAAAAACACACTATCAAAAAACTATACAATAGATCGCTCAATGTTTGATGCGGCCAATAAAGATACTTCACGATATAAGGCAGCTCCAGGTCTCACAAGAGACGTGGTACTTCAGATTTCAAAAGAAAAAAATGAACCAGCCTGGATGTTAGAGAAGCGACTCAAGGCATACGAGTATTTTATGGCAGCAGAAATGCCAACATGGGGTCCTGATTTATCAGAACTAGATTTAGATACCATATCATATTTTATTCAACCAGACGCAAGAGAAGAGCGCAGCTGGGATGATGTGCCAGAAGATATTAAACAGACGTTTGATAAATTAGGCATTCCTGAGGCAGAAAAGGCTGCACTTGCTGGCGTTGGTGCACAATACGATTCGGAGATGGTCTATCATAATATTCAAGAAGATTTGGCAAAACAGGGAGTTGTGTTTGTTAACATGGATACCGCAGTGCATAAGTATCCAGAAATGGTAAAAAAATATTTCATGACACAGTGTGTACCAATTAATGATCACAAATTTGTAATGATGCATGGTGCGGTGTGGTCTGGTGGGACATTTATTTATATACCAAAGGGAGTGAAAGTGGCGTTGCCATTGCAGGCATATTTTCGGATGAACGCCGAGAGTGGTGGGCAGTTTGAACATACACTTATTATTGCAGACGAAGGTGCAGAAGTGAAGTATATAGAAGGGTGTAGTGCACCAAGATATACAACAAATTCAATCCATGCGGGGTGTGTAGAAATTTTTGTACATAAACATGCACGGGTGTCATATTTTTCTATAGAAAATTGGTCAAAAAATACCTATAACCTTAATACGAAGCGTGCGCTTGTGGATGAGTGCGGGGTTATTGATTGGGTAAATGGTAACATGGGGAGTGGAAAAACCATGTTGTACCCATCTTCGGTATTGCGTGGAAGGGGGGCAAAATCAGACAGCCTTGGTATTGCCTTTGCGGGAGATGGGCAAGATCAAGATACAGGGGCAAAAGTAATACATGCTGCCCCAGAAACCACATCTACAATTAGGGCAAAATCAATATCAAGAAGTGGCGGGGTAGCCTCGTATCGAGGACTTGTGCAAGTAAAGAAAAAAGCAGAACATGTGGTATCTTCTGTGGAGTGTGACGCCCTACTTATTGGTGATGGTGCTGTTTCTCAAACATTTCCATACATGGATGTGGCAAATAGCACTGCGCAGGTGGCTCATGAGGCTCGTGTGGGGAGGATTGGTGACGAAGAGGTGTTCTACCTCATGTCTCGTGGTTTAAACAAAGAGCGTGCCATGCAGTTGGTGGTTAATGGTTTTATTGAACCTATTGTAAAAGCGCTACCTCTTGAGTATGCATTGGAGTTAAATCGATTAATTGAAATAGAAATGGAAGGGGCAATAGGATAATTATATGATTGATACAAAAAAAACAACACACTCACGTTCTTTACCAGAGTATATGTCGTATGGTTTGGGTATCGGGTATAGTACTGCTGATACGGTATTTGGTGAAGGAGTGACTAGCTGTATAGTTGAGTGCACAACACATGTCACCACTGTTTCTGGTATACAAAAAAAGAGGTGTGCAGAAGATATACAGACGTACTTATCGTATTTGGCTGATCACGCCGTTTATCAAACGTTTTGGGAGGAGCATCTTGTTTCCGTCCCAAACATACAGATGATAACTATAGACAAGGAAGGAGTGTGTGATCTGGGTATTACTTCTCAAAATTCTAGCGAAGGCGTGGTGTTTGTTCGTGTAAAACAAGGGTGTGCGGTGCAAATACATGAAAGACTGTGTTCTCGGGACATGTTACGTCTTATTGTACATATTGAGATAGAGCAAGATGCCTCTGTGGAGTATGTGTCTGTGCCAGAAAAAGAGAGCCAAGGGGTGTTGTTTGTACATAGAACATTTGTGACACACAAAGCATCTTCGGTAACAGTTGTGGATGGAGTTCCCCAAAAAAAGTTGGGGAAAACATCAATACTTTCTTATTTGGTTGGTGCACAGGCATCGAGTGGGGTGTATGGTGTAACATATGGTAAAGGGAATGCTGTGTCAGACGTATTTCACCAAACAACCCATCTGAGAGAGTCTACGTCATCTCACATGCATACAGAAAGCGTATTAGACCAACATGCACATACGATTTATCGGAGCCTCATTGATATACAAGATAATGCGGTACAAGCAAAGGGGCACCAAACACAGCACACCACACTTCTTTCTGGTAGTGCTAAAATACAAAGTATTCCTAATTTGACTGTTTCACAAAAGGATGTAGAGTGTACTCATGGAGTAAGTATGTCTCAGCCTGATGAGGGGGCAGCATTTTACCTCTCTTCTCGTGGGATATCAGAGGAAAACGCACGACAGCAGCTTATTGTTGCACGGTGCAATACTATACTTTCTTATATTAGTGATCCTACTATACGAGAGGAAATACTGTCTTATGTAGAAAGTTTGACAATATAACATATGAAAGATATTCGTACACAATTTACTGCACTTTCTGACACACCTAACCTTGTGTATCTTGATAGTGCCGCAACCGCATTGGTGCCAGAAATGGTTGTAGATGCCATGTCGTTGTATTATAAGAAATATCCTGCAAATGTACACAGAGGGTTATATGACATGTCTATAGAAGCGACACAACAATATGAAGGTGCACGAAAAAGTGTGGCACAATTTATTGGCGCTTCTCCGGATGAAGTAGTGTTTACGTCAGGAACAACACAAGGAATAAATATGCTTGCTGTGGCATTAAAAAAACAACTTACTTCAGACGATGTAATAGTATTAACACGATATGAGCATCATGCCAATCTTATTCCGTGGCAAGAAGTAGCGAGTGAGGTTGGGTGTGAATTACGTTTTATTGATCTTATTCTCACTGGAGATGGGACGTATACGGTAGACATGGAATCGGCACGTACATGTATTGATGCACAAGTAAAAGTAGTGGCATATTCGGCAGCGTCTCATGTTCTTGGAACCATTGCGCCGATAAAAGAAATACAACACCTTGCAAAAGCTGTGGGCGCAATCACCGTTATTGATGCGGCACAAGCCATTGCGCATATGCCGCTTGATGTAAAAGAAATTGATTGTGATTTTTTAGTATTTTCTGGACATAAGTTATATGGACCTACTGGTATTGGCGTGTTATATGGAAAAAAAGAACACCTTGAGAAACTTGCACCGGTATCTTTTGGTGGTGGTATGGTTGAAACTGTTTCATACACGAGCGCCACGTGGGCAAAAGGTCCGGCAAAGTTTGAGCCTGGTACCCCGTCTATTGCTGCGGTAATTGGACTTGGGGCTGCGGTAAAATTTATCACTTCAGTGGGTTGGAAGAGTATATGTGCTCACGAAAAGGACATTATGCAATATGCACAAGATGTTCTTGGGAA
>Ga0163108_10001077_pt1 | contig 20141 bp, 21 predicted proteins | sample Fk1155metaG_FD_109644 | JGI IMG/M metagenome (GOLD analysis project Ga0163108, IMG submission 109644) | Marine microbial communities from the Central Pacific Ocean - Fk160115 155m metaG | ecosystem: Environmental > Aquatic > Marine > Oceanic > Photic zone | place: The Central Pacific Ocean...
CTGTGTTTTTTTGGATATCCCATAATTTAATTTTAATATCACTTAAAATATTAATTATCAATTTAAATAATTATCCTAGTAAAATCTCTCTTTACTCAACCAATTTGTATCAAAGTCGGATGTGACAAATTTCTCATGAGATAATATTTTCTTCTGTAAATCTATAGTGGTTGTAATACCTTCGATAACAAACTCATTTAGAGATCTCAAGGTTCTTTGTATAGCTTCGGTTCTATTTCTTCCTTTGCATATCAATTTGCATATTAAACTGTCATAATATGGAGTTATCTTACATCCTTGAAATATTGCCCCATCCACTCTCGTTCTAAAACCAGAGGGTTGATGACATACAGAAATTATTCCAGGACTAGGTTGGAAATCTTTTGACGGATCTTCGGCATTAATCCTACACTCTATAGAATGTCCTCTTGCGCTAATGTCGCTTTGTTTTAATGCGGTTTCTCCTGAATGAGCAATCCATATTTGCTCTTTTACAATATCAATACCAGTTTGAACTTCAGTTACAGGATGTTCAACCTGTACCCTAGTATTCATTTCTAAAAAATAAAATTTTCCATTTTCATAAATATATTCAACAGTTCCAGCTCCCTCATAGCCTATGGATTCAACCATTTTAGTAGTTCTCTCAAGCAAATCTGATCTTGTCTTCTCATCTAATACTGGGCTCGGAGTTTCTTCTATAAGCTTTTGATGCTTTCTTTGAACGCTGCAATCTCTTTCGTTCAAATGAACAGTTCTATTCTTACCAGACAAAACTTGAACCTCAATGTGTCTAGGATTTTTAAAATATTTTTCAATATAAACCTCATCATTTCCAAAATATTTTTTTGCTTCTAAACGTGCTAGCGAATAAAGTTCCTCTAATTTATTTTCACTTTCTACTATTTTCATTCCTTTACCACCTCCGCCACCAGAAGCCTTAATTAAAATTGGGTAACCAATTTTTTTACATATAGACTTGGCTTGACTTACGTCTTTTACTCCATCATCAGAACCTTCTATTACTGGCAAACCATTTTGCTTAGCAATTTTTTTTGCTTCAATTTTGTCTCCCATTTTTTTTATGATATTAGCTTTGGGACCAATAAATTTAATTTTATGTTTTTCAACTATTTCTGCAAACTTATAATTTTCTGATAAAAAACCATAACCAGGATGAATTGCTTCAGCCCCAGTAACATCTACAGCAGACATTATCGCTGCAATATTTAAGTAACTATTTTGTGGTTGATGTGATCCTATACACACGCTCTCGTCAGCTAAACGAACATGCATTGAGTCAGAATCAACATCTGAGTGAACAGCTACAGTTCCAATTCCCCATTCTTTACAAGCTCTTATAATTCTAACAGCAATCTCTCCTCTGTTAGCTATTAAAACTTTTTTAAACATCAATTATTTAAGAAGAACTAAGGTCTGACCAAACTCTACAGCTTGACCATCTTGAACCAAAACTTTTTTAACAATTCCATCTGCAGTAGAAGGAACATGATTCATTGTTTTCATTGCCTCAACAATCATAATGGTTTGGCCTTTTTTTATTTGGCCTCCAACTTCGATAAATTTTTTTCCACCAGGTTCAGGAGCTAAATAAGCAGTCCCAATAATTGGTGATGTAATTTTTGTTCCACTTTCTTCTTTTGGTAAAGGCAGGTTTTCTTTGTGAGCAGTAACACTAGGTGCAACCAATTTATTTCTGGCGACTTTTACTTTTTTATCACCATCCTGATATTCAATTTCTGATAAATCAAATTCTTCTAAATAATCCTTTAGCTCTTTTATTAATTTCTTATCAATTTTCATTATTTATAATCTTTTTAATTCCATTAAGCGCCATAATATAGCCGTCGACACCTAAACCACAAATTATTCCATCAGCAGCTTTGCTAATCAATGATTTATGCCTGAAATCCTCTCTTTTGTAAATATTAGTTATATGCAATTCTATTGTCGGTTTTTTCACGGCAAGTAGCGCATCAAGTATAGCGACAGAGGTGTGAGTATATCCGCCTGCATTAATGATGATTCCGTTATATTTTTTTCTAGTTTCTTGAATAAAATTTACTATTTCGCCCTCAACATTAGACTGTTTAAATTCTACCTCGAGACTTATTTTTTTAGCATGAGCCTCACATTTATTTCTAATATCTTCAAGGGAAGATTTACCGTATTTTTCCTTTTCTCTGGTTCCAAGCAAGTTGAGATTGGGGCCATTAATAACAAGGATTTTTTGATTCATTTTGATATAATAAAAAACTAAATTATCTCAATTATGGCAAAAATACAATTAAATGGGAAAAAATTAAAAATTCATACGAATTTGAGCGTCAAAGATCTTCTAAAAAAGCACAGGTTAAACGAAGATAAAATAGCGATCGAACTTAATGGTACAATTTTACCTAAACAAAAGTACAAAAAGAAAAAGATAAAAAATAATGATAAAATTGAAATTGTTCAATTTATTGGAGGAGGGTAGTGAAGAAAGATAATTTTAAAGTAGGAAGCTATACTCTTAAGTCTCGTTTAATTGTAGGAACTGGAAAATATAAAAACTTTAAGGAAACAGCTGAAGCCGTTAAAGCTTCTGGTGCTGATATGGTTACGGTCGCAGTAAGGAGAGTTAATATTCTAGATAAAAAAAAACCTGTCCTAATGGATTATTTGGATCCAAAAAAAACTATTTATTTACCAAATACCGCGGGATGTTTTACATCGGAAGACGCTCTGAGAACTTTAAGATTAGCTAGAGAAATGGGAGGTTGGAAACTTGTAAAGCTAGAAGTTCTTGGAGATAAAAAAACTTTGTATCCAAATATGATAGAGACTTTGAAGTCAACAGGAGTTCTTGTCAAAGAAGGTTTTCAAGTTATGGTTTATTGTTCAGACGATCCTATTATTGCAAAAAAATTGGAGGACTTGGGTGCTTCAGCAATCATGCCTTTAGCATCTCCTATCGGTTCAGGCAGAGGAATTAGAAACAAGCTTAATATATCCATCATTGTCAGCAATGCAAAAGTTCCAGTGATTGTTGACGCTGGCATTGGTACAGCGTCAGACGCTGCAATTGCAATGGAATTAGGTTGTGATGGAGTTTTAATTAATACAGCTATTGCAAAAGCTAAGAATCCAATTTTGATGGCAAATTCTATGAAACATGCAGTGATTGCGGGCAGGCAATCTTATTTAGCAGGAAGAATTAATTTACAGAAGTATGGTTCAGCAAGCAGTCCAGATAAAGGATTAATTTGATTTACGCCTTTTCTTTCTAACCCACAATATTCTACCCAGCGACTCTTTGTTTTTTTTATTTTTTTCGATAGAATCTTTTTTTAATACATTTATTCTTTTTCCCTTGGAATCAGGATGAAGAGTTTTAATATTTTCTATCTTATCAATTATTTTTTTATTCTTATTCAAAAGATGAATTTTGTACTCCGGGATGATCAAATTACTGTCTGACATAATATTAATTTTAAATTTATATTTTTTTTCAAAAAATGATAATTCTTTTTTCAAATCAGAGTTTATGTAATTAGCTACTTTGTCTGGAAGATAAGCCGTAACAATTTTTGTTTTGTTAGAAAATGCTAACATTTCTATTTTCTTAATCATTTTTAAACCAAATGATTCTAAGGATAAATTTGTTTCCCATTTTATGAAACTTTCTCTAAGCCTTTGCCGAGTCATTTCCATAAGACCAAAATTACTGATCCTGCCATTTTGAATTCTAGCTCTATCAGATTTTAGTTTTTCTCTAATTTTTCGTTCTACAATTCTTCTGTTATGGTAGTTTAACATGTCAATAAAATCTATTACGATTAGACCAGACAAGTCTCTGATTTTAATTTGTCTTGCAACTTCTTCAGCCGCTTCAATATTTGTATTTAATGCGGTTTTTTCTATATTTAATTCCTTTGTAGACTGTCCTGAGTTGACATCTATAGCAACCAAAGCTTCTGTGGGATTTATAACTAAATAACCACCAGATTTTAATCTTACCACTGGTTCGAAAATTTTATTTAAATCTTTTTCAATATTTGCATTGTGAAAGAGAGGTATTTTTCCTTTATATTTTTTCACAAATTTTAAGCTTCTTGGCATAAACTGTTTCATAAATAATTTAGCCTTTTGATATCCGTCATTACCCTCGACGTGAACATATTTTGTGTCATTGTCATATATGTCTCTTAAAGCTCTTTTGATAATGTCGCCTTCTTCATGAATTAAAATTGGAGCAGTAGAATCCATAGCTTTTTCCTTGATTTCTTCCCAAACTGATATTGTATTTTCTAAATCATTTTGAATTTCCTTTTGGCTTTTTCTTGATCCTGCTGTTCTAACGATCAATCCCATACTCTTAGGAATTTCTATTTCTCTCAACATTTTTCTAATTTGATTTCTTTCTTCATGATTCATGATCTTTCTAGAAATTCCTCCTCCTTTTGCAGTGTTTGGCATTAAAACAATATATTTTCCTGCTAAAGAAATGAAAGTAGTTAGAGCCGCTCCTTTTTGGCCCCTCTCTTCTTTAGCTATTTGTATTAATATAACTTGTCCAGGTCTAATTACTTCTTGTATTCTGTATTTTCTTACCCCATATCTATTTTTTAATTTTTCTCTAGTTTTTTCAGAATCATTTTGTTTAGAAACTTTACTCTCTCCATTGTTATTGTCTGTACTGCTATTGCTGCTGTCTGTACCGTTAAGACTTTGGCCTTCTTCAGATCCTTCCCCGGTCTTTGTCTCTGTATCTTTACTTTCTTCTTTAAGATCTTCTCTGATTTTTTCCTCAGCTCTTTGTAATTCTTCTTTATCCTCAATAGGAATTTGGTAATAGTCAGACTGTATGTCATTGAATGCCAAGAAGCCGTGTCTTTCTCTTCCGTAATTGACAAAAGCTGCCTGCAAAGAAGGCTCTACCCTGCTTATTTTCCCTAAATAGATATTGCTTTTTTGATTTAAGCTGTTCTTGTTCTCATACTCGTATTCTTCGATATGAGATTTTGATTTAAGTACAACTCTAGTCTCTTCTGGATGCGAAGCATCGATATATAAATTCTTTTCCATGATGAATAAATTCCGTTCATAAAATTTGATGTAAAAATGTTATTAATACTTTTGTTTAAGTTCATGTTTGTACTATACATTTTTTTTTAAGAAAATACAGTTTTTCTCGATACAATAATGCCTTAAGATAGCCCAAATTAGGGAATTATTATTTAATCAACAAAGATTATGAAAAAAACACTCAATCGTTTGGTCAAGGCTGGAATTCTATTTTCTTTAATCATATTGTTTATGGTTTTTTCAGCTTTTTGGTATTTCTCTTCAGGATTGCCTGACTATAAAAAATTAGCAAAATATGAACCCTCTGTTTCAAGCAGAGTCTATGGTGACGCTGGAGAATTAATAGCAGAATACGCTATTCAGAAAAGGCTTTTTATTCCAATAGAATCAATACCAGATGTAGTAATAAATTCTTTTTTATCAGCAGAAGACAAGAATTTTTTTGCACATCCTGGTGTAGATGCAAAAGGTATAACCAGAGCTTTTTTAAAAAATATTCAAAACATATTTCAAGGAAAAAGACTGGAAGGAGCATCGACCATTACTCAGCAGGTTGCAAAAAATTTTTTATTAACTAACGAGGTGTCATTGAGAAGAAAAATTAAAGAAGCTATTTTAGCCTTTAGAATAGAAAGATCATATTCAAAAAAGAGAATTCTTGAACTTTATTTAAATGAAATTTATTTGGGACAAGGAACATATGGTGTAGCTTCAGCAAGCCTTGAATATTTTGACAAATCTGTAAAAGAATTGGATTATAACGAGTCTGCTCTTTTAGCGGCACTACCAAAAGCGCCAAGCAAATATAATCCTTATAAAAATAAGAAATTAGCTAAAATAAGAAGGAATATGGTTTTAAAAAATCTTAAAGAAAACGGCTACATATCTAATAAAGAATTAAAAAGATTTTCAAAACAAAAAATAAATTTAAAAAAAAGGAAAGTCTTGTTGGTTGAAGAGGCACAGTCATATACAGAGGAAGTTAGAAGAATTATAAATACAGAGTATGGGTTTGAGAAGGTTTATTCAGAAGGATTGTCAATTAGTACTCCATTAAATGGAAAATACCAAATAGCAGCCTTAGATTCTCTGAGAGCTGGAATCGAATCTTATGATAAACGTAGAGGTTGGAGGGGTCCAATTACAAATATTTTTGAGAATAGAGATTGGAAAAAAAAAGTAAAAAATATTAAACTTGATAAGACATTAAATTGGGAAGTAGCGCAAGTTACAAATATTAAAAGCTATTTATCTGAAATTAAATTACTAAACAAAAATTTAACCGGAAAAATTTTTTTTGATGGCTTGAAGTGGACGGGTAAAAAAGATTTTCAAGGACTGTTAAAAACAGGAGATTTAATATTTGTTAAAAAAAAATCAAAAGATAATTGGATTTTAAAACAATTGCCTCTAGTTAATGGAAGTATAGTTGTGATGGATCCCTACAACGGCAAAGTTAAAGCGCTAGTTGGAGGATACAGTTTCATATCTAGCGAATTTAATAGAGCAACCCAAGCAAAGAGACAGCCAGGATCAGCTTTCAAACCAATCGTTTATGCGGCTGCTTTGGAAAATGGTTTTTTACCTAACACTCTAATTTTGGATGCTCCATTTGTTAGTAAACAGGGAGAAGGGCTAAAGAAATGGAAACCTCAAAATTATGGAAAAAAATTTTATGGACCTTCAACATTAAGGATGGGAGTAGAGAAGTCTAGAAACTTAATGACTGTAAGAGTAGCACAAAAATTAGGATTTGATAAAATATCTAAAATTTCAAAGGACCTGGGTGTTTATGACAATGTTCCAGAGCTTCTGTCTGTATCTTTAGGATCTAACGAAACCACTCTTCTCAGATTAACAAATGCCTATTGTTCTTTTGTAAATGGGGGTAAAAAAATAAAACCAACTTTAATTACCCGTATTCAAGACAGGAGGGGAAAAACTATTTTTAACTTTGACAAAAGGAAATGTGAAGGATGTGAGATTATTAATATAAAGGACGATCTTTCACCAAAAATCCTAGAAGAAAAAAAACAAGTTATAAGTAAAGAAACCGCATACCAAATGACATCAATTCTAGAAGGTGTTGTGAAAAGAGGAACAGGAAAAAAACTTAAAGTTTTAAATGTTCCGTTAGCAGGAAAAACAGGCACAACAAACAAAAACTTTGATGCATGGTTTATAGGCTTTACATCCGATCTAGCAATAGGCGCTTATGTTGGTTATGATGAGCCAAAATCTCTTGGCAAATATGAAACGGGATCAAAAGCTGCCCTACCTATATTCAAGAATTTTATTGAGAAGGCTCTTTACAAAGAAGACATGAAGCCTTTTAGAGTACCAACCGATATTTATTTTTTTCCTGTGGACTATAATACAGGTAAAGGTCTTGATTTCAGTAACTCTAAGGCAATAATTGAAGCCTTCAAGGAGAATAGCGCGGAAGAGATAAGATCGAAAAATTTAAATTTTGGACAAAATTATGATAAATTTAATAAGTTTAGGAGATTCTACTAATGAATGATTTTGAAAAGAATTATCAATTATCTGAAAAGTCTCTAAGAAATATTAGGGGGTATCTTTGATGAAAACAAAGTTAAAGATAAAATTTCAAGTTTAAATCAAGAAATACTAAAAAAAGATTTTTGGAAAGATAGCAACAAATCAAAAAAAGTTACAAAAGAAAAAAATTTTCTTGAAAGTATTCTTAATTTTTATACCAGTTCAGTTAACGAAATAAATAACCTTCAAGACTTAAACAAATTAGCTATAGAGGAAAAAGACTCAGTAATATTGAATGATTGTTCAAAAAAAATTTTTAATATTCTAAAGGAAATTAAGGTTTTTGAAACAAAATGCTTTTTGTCTGGTGAAAATGACAATCTAGATATTTATATGGAAATCCATGCTGGTGCCGGAGGAACAGAAAGCCAGGACTGGGCAGATATGTTGAGAAGAATGTATTTAAAATGGTTTGATAAAAAAAATTTTGGTTATCAGATGATTAGCGAACACAAGGGAGAAGAAGCGGGGATTAAGTCTTGTACTTTGAAAGTTACTGGTGAAAATTTATATGGTTTGATGAAAAAAGAGTCAGGGGTACATCGTTTAGTTAGAATATCCCCTTTTGATTCAGGCGCAAGAAGACACACTAGTTTCGCAAGTATTTGGGTTTACCCATCTGTTGATGATAGTATAGATATTGTTATCGATGAAAAAGATTTGAGAATAGATACTTACCGTTCCAGTGGTGCAGGCGGACAACATGTAAATACAACAGACAGCGCAGTTCGAATTACCCACACACCAACAAAAACTGTTGTTCAATGTCAGAATGAAAGATCTCAACATAAAAATAAAGAGACCTGCTACAAAATGTTGAAAGCAAGACTTTATGAATACGAAATTCAAAAAAGGGAGGAGAAAAACCAAAGTCAGATTGAATCCAAAACTGACATTGGGTGGGGACATCAAATAAGATCATACGTTTTACAGCCTTATAGGCTTGTGAAAGATTTGAGATATAAGATAGAAGATACAAATCCAGACCAGGTTTTAAATGGAAATATAGATAAATTTATTGAAGGTGGAATTTTTGGCTTAAAAAAATAAATGAAAAAATTTTTTCTTTCTATATTCTTATTACTTTTAATTTCTTTTGCTGGATTAATATTCTACTTATCTTTCTACGGTCATGAAACAGATAAGTTTAATAATATTGTTAAGTCAGAAATTAAAAAAAGTGAAAAAAATATTGATTTAGATTTTGAAAAAATTTCAATTTTACTAGACGTTAAGAAATTAACTTTGTTTATAAAGTTCATTGATCCTGAAGTTGAGTATCAATCAGCAAAAATTCCACTAGATATGTTAAGAGCAAATATTGATCTAATCTCTATTCTAAAAAAAGAGATAGGAGTTAAAAAAATTATAATTGAAACTAAATATTTAGATTTTAGCTTAATAAAACCAACAATGATTCAGCTAAACGTAGGCCAATTTGACAAAAGTAGTTTTGAAAAAATCAAAAAGTCTAAAATTAAAATAAATTCTGAATTTAGTTTTGATAAAAATTATAAATTGGACGATAATTTTGTTTTAACCGGAATTGTGAAAGATACTGATTTTGTACACGATAAGAATCATAAGATTTCAGAATTAAATTTTAAATTTTCTTACAACAACAAACAATTAAAGATTAAGGATTTATCCTCTAAGTATAACGAGATTAAAATTAACAATGGAAAAATAGAATTTTACAAAATAAAAAACGCAATTAGCTTTAAGGCAGATACAAAAATTAGTTTACAAAACAATAAAATAAGATTGCCCATAATTAACAAATCAATCAAGGCAGGCGAGAGTTTTTCTTTAAAAACTGATTTCTCATTTAAAAAAAATAAAACCATATTAATCAAAAAATTAACCCTTAAAAATGAAGACAATTTATTTGAAATAGATCATCTAGTGTTAAATAAAAATTACAACCTTTCAGACTTTGGAAATATAAAAGTAAGAACAAAAGAAAATAAAAAAATTAATAATGATTTTAGTATTAAAAATAAAGAATCAATACTTATTGATGGAGAAATTTTTGATGCAACAATTTTATTAAAAGAATTGTCTGAACCAGACAAGAAAAATAATTTTTTAAACAAAATATCGAAGAATATAGAGGCTGACTTTACTAAAGTTTTAACAGACACAGAGTTTCCATTTAATAAATTTAGGATGGTTGGATCAATTAAAAAAGGGAAGTTAGAAAAAATATCTGCCAAAAGTGAATTTGAGAAAGATAGATTTTTAGATATTTCTATAAAAAAAGAAAAAAAAACTAATATGAGCGTTGTGGAGATCCATTCAGATATTGCTAGACCACTGGTGAATAGCTATGAATTTTTTGAGGGGTTAGAAGGAGGTAATTTAATATATATATCGAAATCCAATGACAAAGGCTCTTCTGGAGTTCTGGAAATAAAAAAATTTAAATTAAACAAAGCCCCAGGTTTAGCCAAGCTGCTAAGCTTAGCGGATTTGAAAGGATTAACAGATGCTTTGAGAGGTGAAGGAATAACTTTCGACAGTTTGGCAATAAAATACGAAAATACTTCCACATGGATGGACATTAAAGAAATCTTCCTTATTGGACCGTCTATTTCTGTGTTGATCGAAGGATATTTTGATAAGGAAAAAGATATTTTAAGTTTGCGTGGAACATTAGTGCCAGCAAAAACTTTGAATAGCATAGTTTCAAAAATTCCTGTTGTGGGAGATATATTAATTGGCAAAAAGGTTGGAGAAGGAGTTTTTGGAGTAAGTTTTAAAATTAAAGGACCTACAGATAACTTAAAAACCACTGTAAATCCTGTGAAAACTATAACACCTAGATTTATTACCCGTGCATTAGAAGCCATGAAGAAAAAACAGGCTAAGTAATGGTAACTTTTAGGTGAGTTTTTTTGCCTACAGATAATTTAATGTAATCTTTACCTTCAAACTCATTAATCCCAATAATTTTTTTATCATCATCAACAACTTTATCATTTATTTTAATACCTTTATTTTTTAGTACTCTTCTTGCTTCACTTTTTGAATTTGAAAGATTATTTTGAAAGATTAAATCTATAATATTAACACCTTTTAAAATGGAATCTTTGGATATCTTTTTCTCTGGTATATTTTTACCAATTCCACCTTGAATGAATGTTGTTTTTGCAGTTTGCTCGCTATCTTTAGAAGCTTTAGCCCCATGCATAATACTAGTCGCCTCATTGGCTAAAAGTATTTTTAATTTGTTAATATCTTTTTCACTATCAACTCTGTTCGATAATTCATCTACTTCTATTTCAGTGAAGTATTTTAAAAATTTCTTTACATCTTCATCCGCAGTATTTCTCCAGAACTGCCAGTAGTCATATGGAGAAAACATTTTTTTGTCTAACCAGACCGCTCCTTTTTCGGTTTTACCCATTTTAGCGCCAGAGGATAAAGTTATTAAAGGTGTGGTAAGTCCAAAAGCTTCTTTTTGTAAAATTCTTCTAATTAGTTCAACTCCATTAACAATATTTCCCCATTGATCTGAACCACCCATCTGCAAAATACAATTGTGTTCTTTAAATAATTGGTAAAAATCATAAGCTTGCAAAATCATATAGTTGAATTCCATATAGCTAAGAGATTGTTCCCTATCTAATCGCAGCTTTACGCTATCAAAGGTAAGCATCTTATTTATTGTAAAGTGCTTTCCTACATCTCTTAGAAAATCAATATATTTTAATTTTCCTAACCAATTGTAATTATCTACAAAAATAGGTTTTGTCTTCTTATTCTTAGAAGGTAAAAGTTTTTCAAAAATTTTTTTAATACTGGATATATTCTTTTTTATATCTTTGTGTTTTAAAATTTTTCTTGTGGAGTCCTTGCCAGATGGGTCTCCGATTAGAGTTGTTCCACCTCCAAGCAAAACTATTGGTTGATGACCATATCTTTGAAGAAGTCTTAAGACCATAATTTGCATTAAACTTCCCACATGAAGGCTAGGCGCTGTACTGTCGAATCCTATGTATGCCTTTATTGGCTTTTCTTTGGAAAGTTTGTCTAGCTTGTCCAAATCAGTACATTGATTCAGAAAACCTCTTGAGGTCATTTCAGATAAAAAGCTATTTTTCATAGAATTTTATGTGCTAAAGCTACTATTATACTAAAATTGGTATAAATAAATATAAATATGACTAAAGAATATACAGCTTTGGGTTTAATGAGTGGCACTTCTGGAGATGGTGTGGATGCTTCAATAATCCAATCTGATGGCCAAAACAAATACAAGGTAATCTTAGATAGGTACTTTGAATACGACCGAAATATCTATAAAAATATTCATGAATTAAAAGAAAATATAAACAGTTTTAAAGATCTAAAGAATCTATCCAAAGAAATAACAGAGTTGGAAAAAAAAATAACATTATTTCATGCAAAAGTTGTTGGAGATTTGTCACAGGCCAATATTGATTTTCTAGGTTTTCATGGGCAAACTATATTTCATAATGCCGATGAAAAAATTTCAAAACAGTTAGGAGATGGAAAGCTTTTGTCGCAACTTACTAGGAAAAATGTAGTCTATAATTTTAGAGAAAACGATCTAAGAAATGGAGGACAGGGCGCGCCTCTTACACCAATTTTTCACAAGTTATTAGTTAATCAAAATAAAATTAATTTACCCGTTACAATTTTAAATATAGGTGGAATAGCAAACATTACTTCGGTTCAAAAAGGAAATAAAATTTTTAGTTCAGATATTGGACCGGGCAATTGTCTTATTGACAAGTGGGTTAGATCAAATTCTGATAAAGATTATGATAAAGACGGCCTTTTTGCTAAGGCAGGAAAAATAAACAAAACTATTTTAGATCAGTCTTTAGAGAATTTTTACGAAAATGATATAAGTAAAAAAAAATCATATGATATAAAAGATTTTGATTTATCTTTTGCAAAGGGGCTATCTCTGGAAGATGGAGCAGCAACATTGACAGAGTTTACAGCAGAAATTTTCTCCAAAAAAAAAATGGATAAAAAAATTTATATTTGTGGAGGAGGAAGAAAAAATCCATTTTTATTGGACAGAGTTAAAAAAAAAATTAATAGTGAAATTAAACTAATCGATGATTTAGGAATAGACGGCGATTTTATAGAATCCCAGGCTTTTGCATATCTTGCTATCAGATCTTATCTTGGGCTTCCCATATCTTTTCCTGATACAACAGGATTAAAGGAAGCTTCTACTGGTGGAATTCTGGTTAAAATTAAATAAGCCGGGTTTTATCTTTTATATATTTATCAATAGTTTTTTTTAATTCTTCTTCTCTGCTTTTAAAAAAATGGTTTGAATTTTTTATCTCAGAAAAAATAACCTCTATTCCTTTTTGACTTTTTAATCTATTATTTAAATCATTAATACTACTTTTGGATACCAATTCATCTTTTTCACCATAGATAATTTGTCCAGAAGAAGGGCAAGGAGCCAAGAATGTAAAGTCGTAAACGTTTGGTTGAGGAGAGACGGCAATAAATTTGTTTACTTCTGGTCTTCTCATGATTAATTGCATACATATCAGAGAACCAAAAGAAAAGCCTGATACCCAACATTGGCTATAATCCTGATTCTCTCTCTCGATCCAGTCTAAAGCAGCCGCTGCATCAGAAAGTTCACCTTGACCATTATCAAATGTTCCGTCACTTTTTCCCACACCTCTGAAGTTTATTCTTAAAACAGAAAAATTATTTTTTATAAAAACGTTATATATTTCTTGTACAATTCTGTTGTTCATTGTTCCACCGTATTGAGGGTGAGGTTGCAAAACTATTGCGACAGGAGAATTTTTTTTTTGATTTTTAAAATATTTACCTTCTAATCTTCCAGTAGGACCGGGAATGAATATCTCTGAGCTTTTTTGCTTCATATTTAATAATAATGATAATTACTTTCAAAAAAAAAATAGATTTATAGCATGTTTTTAATGATGCAAATTTATTTATTATTAAAGTTGACTATTTTACTAGGAATTATTAAATAAGCGTTGTAAATATAGGAAAATATGAAACTAACAACAAAAGGCAGATACGCTGTAATGGCAATGGCTGATCTAGCTTTATATCAAAATGGAAAACCCGTGAGTCTTAACGATATATCATTGAGACAAAATATTTCACTATCATATTTAGAACAGCTTTTTTCAAAACTAAAAAATGAAAAACTTGTTAAAAGCGTTCGTGGCCCTTCAGGCGGCTATGTACTAGAAAAAAATCCAAAAGATATAAAGCTTTCAAACATAATTTTTGCAGTTGATGAACAAGTGAAGACTCTAAATTGTAAAAGAGACTCCAAAAGAGGTTGCAATGGCAAGACCATGAAATGCATAACACATAATTTATGGGAGGATTTAGAGCAACACATTAATAATTTTTTTGAAAACGTTAGTTTGAACGATCTACTAAAACAAAAACAGATAGATATTAATTAAATGAAAAATCAGAATATTAATACCGAACAAGATTATAAATACGGTTTCACCACAGACATTGAAAGCATACGTGCCCCCAAGGGTTTAAGCGAAGAATCTATAAAATTTATATCCAAAATCAAAAAAGAACCTAAATGGATGCTTGATTGGAGATTAAAGGCTTTTAATAGATTAAAAAACTTGAAAGAACCTAATTGGCAAAAACCCAAATATCCTAAAATAAATTATCAAGATCTTTATTATTATTCTGCTCCTAAAAGCGTTTCCGGAAAACCAAAAAGTTTAGACGAAGTAGATCCAAAACTAATTGAAACCTACAAAAAGTTAGGCATACCTTTGCAGGAACAAAAAAGATTAAGCGGAGTAGCTGTGGATGCGGTTTTTGACTCAGTATCTGTCGCAACCACATATAAAGAGGAGCTGACGAAGAAAGGAATTATTTTTTGTTCTATGTCTGAAGCAATCAGGGAATATTCAGATTTAGTTAAAAAGTATTTAGGCTCAGTTATACCGTTGACAGATCATTATTTTGCAACACTTAACTCTGCGGTATTTACTGATGGTTCGTTTGTATACATTCCTCCAAAAGTAAAATGCCCAATGGAACTATCTACATATTTTAGAATCAACGCTTCGGAAACCGGTCAATTTGAAAGAACACTTATAATAGCGGACAAAGGTAGTTATGTTAGTTATCTAGAAGGTTGTACCGCTCCTATGAGAGACGAAAATCAATTGCATGCAGCAAATGTAGAACTTGTCGCTCTAGATGATGCAGAAATTAAATATTCAACAGTTCAAAACTGGTATCCGGGAGACAAGAATGGTGTAGGCGGAATTTATAATTTTGTTACAAAACGAGGTGCATGTAGAGGAAAAAATTCTAAAATTTCTTGGACGCAAGTTGAAACTGGATCTGCTATCACCTGGAAATATCCTAGTTGTATTTTGCAAGGAGATAATTCTGTGGGTGAGTTTTACTCAATAGCAATTACAAACAACCATCAAAAAGCTGATACAGGAACAAAAATGATCCATCTTGGTAAAAATACGAAAAGCAAAATTATTTCAAAAGGAATATCGGCTGGGAAAGCCGACAATACATATAGAGGATTGGTAGATATAGGAAAAAAAGCTTTGAATTCGAGAAATTATACTCAATGCGATTCTCTCTTAATGGGGAACAAATGCGGAGCTCATACTGTTCCGTATATTAAAAATAAAAATTCTTCATCAATAGTAGAACATGAGGCCACTACATCAAAAATAAACGAAGAGCAGTTATTTTATTGTAACCAAAGAGGATTAAATCAGGAAGAAGCCGTTGGTTTAATAGTGAATGGTTTTTGCAAAGAAGTGCTACAACAATTACCCATGGAGTTTGCTGTAGAAGCGCAAAAATTAGTAGGGATTAGTTTGGAAGGAAGCGTAGGGTAATGCTAAAAATCAAAAATTTAAAAGCATCTATAAACAATAAAGATATTCTTAAAGGATTAAATATAAATATAAAGCCTGGCGAATTACATGCAATCATGGGACCCAATGGTTCTGGTAAAAGCACTTTGGCCAATGTTCTTTCAGGAAAAAATGGATATGAAATTTCTGGTGAATTAAAATATCAAGGTAAAGATTTAAAAGAAATTTCTATTGATGAAAGAGCACAAAAAGGTATTTTTTTAGCTTTTCAATATCCAATAGAAATACCTGGCGTGAATACAAGCAATTTTTTAAAAACGTCTTTAAACAAAGTCAGAAAAGCAAGAGGCGAAAAAGAATTAGACACCTTATCATTTTTAAAAATTTTAAAGGAAAAATCATCTGAACTTGGGATAGATGAAAAAATGCTGTCCAGACAACTTAACGTTGGCTTTTCTGGAGGAGAAAAGAAAAAAAATGAAATTTTGCAAATGAAAATACTGGATCCTAATCTTGTTATATTAGATGAGACAGACTCCGGTTTGGATATAGATGCATTAAAAATTATTGCTGATGGAGTTAATTCGTCTCGAGATAAAAAAAAATCTTTTTTAATAATAACCCACTATCAAAGACTGTTAAACTATATCAACCCAAACTTTGTGCACGTATTGTCTGATGGAAAAATTATAAAATCTGGCTGCATGGAGTTAGCTGAAGAATTAGAAAAAAAAGGTTATAAAAAAATAAATTAAAATGATAGAGAATTTTAAAATCAATCCTAAAGAGATTGATAAGATTAAAAAAATAAGTAAGGAAGAAAGAGATTTTAGGATCAATAATTTAAATCTTTTTAATAAAAAAGGATTTCCAAATAAGAAACAAGAAGATTGGAAATTCTCAGATTTAAGAGAAATAGTTCAGAGGAATTTTAAAAAATTAAATGTAAATAAAGCAAATTCTAAAATAAAAAAAGTTAATCTAATAAAAGATTTTGACCACAATTATATAGCAGTTGTAAATGGAGAATTAAAATCAAGTAATTTTAAATTTGAAGAAAAAAATAAAATCAGAATTAAAAATTTTAAAAATGATAATTTTTTACAAGAAAATAAAGACAACCCTCTAATTTATCTTAACCACGCTTTATCAGATAAAGGCTATCATGTGGAGGTAGAAGATAATTATAAATTTAAAAAAGTACTAGTGGTTTACAATTTATTTACCAAAGACTTAAAGGAAAATATTTTAAACAGCAGGAATAAAATAAAAATTGGAAAAAATTCAGAACTACATACAATTGATCTTGTTGTTAACGATTCAAAATATAAATTTATTAATAATATTTATGAAAGTATCATTTTAGAAAATAACGCTGTATATAAAAATATATGTATTCAAAATGATAAAAATGAAGGATATTTTCACAAATTTTCAAAAAATCAATTATCATCAAAATCAAAATACTCTTCTTTTATTTTTCCATCAGGATCAAAGTTTAATAAATTAGATCTAGAATTTAATTTAGAAGGCGAAGACAGCGAATGTATTTTACAATCTGCTTCATTCTTGAACAAAAGCGATCATCAAGAAATTAAAACCAAAATGAATCATGCAGCGCCCAGTTGCAAAAGTTATCAAAAAGTTAAAAACGTTTTAAGTTCAGACGGTAAAGGAGTCTACCAAGGTAAAATTTATGTAAAAGATATTGCTCAAAAAACAAACGCCTATCAATTAAGTAAAGCATTACTTTTAGGTGACAATTCTGAATTTAATTCCAAACCTGAGTTAGAAATTTATGCAGACGATGTTAAGTGTTCTCACGGCGCTACCTCAGGAAGTGTGGACGAAAATTCAATTTATTATATGATGACAAGAGGATTGAATAGAAAAGAGGCGGTAAAATTATTAATAGATGGTTTTTTGAACGAAGTAGTTGATATGATTAAAAGTAATTCGGTTAAAAAATTTGTTAAGAGTAAACTGCAGGGGCAAATTCATGGATATTGAATCTATTAAATCTCAATTTCCTATCTTTAAAAACAAAATTAATGGGAAGTCATTAATATACCTGGATAATGCCAACTCATCTCAAAAACCTGGAAGAGTAATAGATAGAATTTATAAGTTTTATTCAAAAGAATTCTCAAATATTGGAAGAAGCGTTCATACTTTGGCTGTTACAGCAACTAATAGATTTGAAGAAACAAGGGATTTGGTAAAAAAATATATCAATGCAAAAGCAAGAGAAGAAATCATCTTTACTAAGAATGCTACCGAAGGAATGAATTTAGTAGCATCAACTTATGGAGAAAAATTTATTAATAAAGGAGATGAAATTTTGATAACAGAACTAGAACACCATGCAAATTATGTGCCCTGGCATTTTCTAAGACAGAAGAAGGGTGCTGTAATTAAATTTGCAAAGTGTAATGATAGAGGTGAAGTAGAAATCGATGAAATTAAAAAATTAATAACAAATAAAACTAAAATTATTGGCATTACTCATTTATCAAATGTTACTGGCGCAATTCTTCCTGTTAAAAAAATTGTAGATTTAGCAAAAGCAAAAAAAATTCCAGTTCTTGTTGATGGCTGTCAGGGTGCTCCACATTTAAAATTAGATATGCAAGAACTTGGTTGTGATTTTTATGCAATGTCATGTCATAAAATGTACGGACCAACTGGAGTTGGAATTCTGTATGCCAAAAAGAAATGGACAGAGCAACTTCCTCCTTATCAAGGCGGAGGAGGAATGATTGAGGAAGTTAAAAAAGACAAAATTACATTTCCCGGAAGTCCTACAAAATATGAAGCAGGAACACTCCAGACCGCAGAAGTAGTTGGTTTTTCAGAGTCAATAAGATTTATCCAAGATGTCGGTATAGAAAACATTATGCAACATGAAAAAGAAATTACGGAATATGGAGTACAAGAACTAAAAAGAAATAATTCAATAAAAATTATTGGAGATCCTAGAAATAGAGGTTCAATCATTTCATTTATTATAAAAGGAATCCACCCCCATGATATTGCAACAGTTTTAGATGAAGATGGAGTTGCTATTAGAGCCGGACATCATTGTTGCCAAATTTTACACGAAAAAATGGGTGTGGCTGCAACTGCTAGAGCATCTTTGGGGGTTTATAATTCTAAAGAAGATATAGATTTCTTAAGTAACGCTATAAAGAAATGTAACAAGATATTTAATAAATAATGGATTTAAAAGAATTATATCAAGAAATAATCTTAGATCACGGGAAGAACCCAAGAAATAAAAAAAAATGTAAAGATTTCAACAAAGACGCAGAAGGACACAATCCTCTTTGTGGAGATAAAGTACATATTTTTTTAAAATTAAACAAAGAAAAAAAAGTTGAAAATATTTCTTTCGAAGGAGAGGGATGTGCCATTTCAATTGCATCAGCATCAATTATGACCGAAACAATAAAAGGCAAAGAATTTAATGTTGCAAAAAAGATTTTAGAGGATTTTTTAAATATGCTTAAAGAAGGGTCTAAATTAAAAACAAATAGTCTTAGCGAAGATCAAAATACCACCATGATGTCTTTATCTGGGGTTAAGAAGTTTCCAATGAGAGTTAAGTGTGCTACTTTAGCTTGGCACACATTTTTGTATGCTGCTGAAGGAAAAAAAGAAACAGCAAATACGGAGAAGACCGATTAATGAGCGATTTAAAAGAAAAAATAATAAATAAAATTAAAAAAGTTTACGATCCAGAGATTCCAGTTAACATTTATGAACTCGGTCTTATTTATAAAATAGAAATTAAGGATAAAAATATTGTTAACGTCGATATGACACTAACATCACCCAACTGCCCCGTAGCCGAAAGTTTGCCAAAAGAAGTGAAAGATAATATACTAAAAGTTAAGGGCGTTTCTGATGTTAAATTAAATCTTGTATGGGATCCCCCATGGGATAAATCAAAGATGTCAGAAGCTGCAAAATTAGAATTAAATTTATGAGCGAACAAGTTATAAAACTAAGTGATAATGCTGCTAACAGGATTAAAGAAATAATGTCCAAAGCAGATAATTCTACCATTGGAGTTAGAGTAGGTGTGAAGTCAGGCGGCTGTGCTGGTATGTCCTACGTAATGGAGTATGCCAAGGAAGCTAAAAAAAATGAGGAAATCATAGAAGACAAAGGGGTGAAAGTTTTTATAGACGCTAATGCTATTATATATCTCTTAGGAACTGAAATGGACTATAAAACTGATAAATTTTCATCTCAATTTATCTTTAAAAACCCCAATGAAACAGAACGTTGTGGATGTGGAGAATCATTTAAGGTATAATACTTATTATGAGAGACACTAAACATTTAGAAAAGTTTGCAAAAGAAAGAGCGCAAAAAGAAAAAGAAAAAAAACTTTTCAAAAATAAAATTAAAGCTGTTGAGGCTGGCGCCCATGGTACTTTGGATTACACTATTAAAGAAGGTGTAAATAAAGACAAAATAGCTGACGATAGAATCTTAAAGAATAAAAAATAAAAATTAACAGCTGTAATACATTTGAAACTCCATTGGGTGTGGAGTGTGTTCAAAATTATGGATTTCTTCAAATTTAAGAGAAATATAAGCATCAATTTGGTC
>Ga0163108_10001080_pt1 | contig 20091 bp, 16 predicted proteins | sample Fk1155metaG_FD_109644 | JGI IMG/M metagenome (GOLD analysis project Ga0163108, IMG submission 109644) | Marine microbial communities from the Central Pacific Ocean - Fk160115 155m metaG | ecosystem: Environmental > Aquatic > Marine > Oceanic > Photic zone | place: The Central Pacific Ocean...
GACGAATCCATAATCACCGCGACTGCCCTCCGTCTCGCGCTCGAGCGCGGAGTTGAGATAGGTGACGCCAAAGGCCTGGGCCCTCCGCGGAAGAACCGGGGCGGCCAGATGGTCACTGCCGGGCGAGGGATCCGAACCGAGGAGGCTGAAATCGAGCGGCTCGGCGCCGCTTTCCCGCGGCGAAAAACCAGCGGCCCATTCACCAACCCGCAGCCCCTGGCCCTCGACCCATTCCACCAGCTCGACGACCGGAGTCGGCAGGCTGCTGAAGGTCCACCTGGCATCCTCCCAGCGCGCGCCGGGAGACGCCTGCTGAAATCTGTTTCGATGCCCGGGAAGAGCCAGGCAGTCGGTGAGGTCCCAGGCCTCCGCGACCGTCTGCTTTCCATTGGACACCTCGAGACCGCCGCAGATGAAGAGCCGAAGCTCCCTGCGAGCGGCCGACCAGTACTGGCCCAGGTGGGTTAAAGACGCCATCTGTTTACGACCTCTATTCTCCAGTCCGCCTGGCCCTGCCTGCTTGCCTGTCTACCTGCCTGGCCGGCGGGACCGGAACTACTCCGTGGGCTAACTCCATTTACCACCGATGCGGACTCTCCCGCCCCTCGGTTGATGATAGTATAGGGCCGTAATCGAGGGAGACAATCGCGGATTGACGGTCGAGGCTGGAACGCCTCCGCGCAGGAACAAAGAGATCATGGGTACCCCGACGAGCAGCCCAGCCAGGATGGACATCAGCCAACCGCTGCTGACCTGGTACGAGGCGAACCGGCGTGAGTTGCCCTGGCGCAGCAATCCAGAACCCTACAGGGTCTGGGTCTCCGAGATCATGCTGCAGCAGACCCGGGTGGAAACCGTGATTCCGTATTTTGAGCGTTTCCTCAACCGCTTCCCCACTCCCGCCGCCCTCGCCGAAGCCAGTGAAGACGAGGTTCTCACCCTCTGGTCAGGCCTGGGCTACTACCGCCGCGCGCGCTCGCTGCTGGAAGGGGCAAAAGCCGTCGTCAGGGACCACGAGGGCGTCTTCCCCAGGAGCTACGAGGCGGCCCTCGATATTCCAGGAGTCGGCCCCTATACAGCGGCGGCCATCCTCAGCATCGCCTACGGAGAGCCCTGGCCCGTCCTGGATGGGAACGTCGAGCGGGTGATGACGCGGATCCTGCGGCTTGCGGAAAATCCCAGGCAGGTCTCGACAAAGAAACGCCTGAAAGAGATTGCCGGCGGCTGGATGCCTGCCGACAAGGCCTCCAGCTTCAACCAGGCAATGATGGAACTTGGCGCGCTCATCTGCAGTCCGGTATCCCCGGACTGTCCAGCCTGCCCGGTTCGTGAGGTCTGCGCGGCAGCCGGGCAAGGCGACCCGGAGAACTTCCCAAGGCTTCCGCCGAAAAGAAAGACGATCGCAGTCGAGCTCGAAGCCGGCATCATCCGACGCGGAAGACGCTGCCTGCTCGAGCGCAGCGAGAACTTCGATTTTCTCGAGGGGCTCTGGCTCTTCCCCCTCTCCCTGCCTGGAGACGGGGGAATCGCCGCCCGCCTGGGCCAGGCGCTGGAGACGGACATCGAGACCGGCGAAGAGCTCAAGGCCATCAAACACTCGATCACCTTCAGGCGGATGACCCTGCGCCCCCGTCTCCTCGATACCGGCAGCTTCACCATCCGCGGGAAGCCATCGTTTCGCTGGGCGCTTCCCGAAGAGCTGGGCAGTGTCCTGCCGGTGTCATCTCTCTGCCTCAAGATAGCGGATCGTATCAGCTGAGCTGGTCCCAACCCCGGATCCGCTCGATCTGTGGGTTGGCCAAGCCGCCTCCGATGCTTATACTGCGGGCTCACAGCGCTCCTCGGAAACGAACACTGACCGGCTCCCTGGAAAACACAAAACGACAGGATCAAGATGACAGAATTCGACGACGCCGACCCCCAGGATCTCCCCCTCTTTGACCCATTCGCGGGCGAAACCATCCTGGCGCCTGAAAAAGAAGGCCAGGGCTACTGGGTTGGAGCCCCCGCCGTCACCTACGATGAAACCCGCGAGTCCTTCCTCCTGTGCTACAGGCGGAGGCGGCCGCGCGAGCACGCCCCGGACCGCGGCTACCTGAGCGTGGTGGCTGAGTCCTCCGATGGAAAGAATTTTGAGACCCTCTGGAGCATGACGAAGGACCAGCTCGACACCACCTCTCTGGAAAAATGCTGCCTGCTGCGCTGCGAGGACGGTGTCTACCGCTACTACTTCAGCTATGTCGACCCTGCCGACCAGCGCTGGAGAATCGACCTGGTCGAATGCGACTCTCCCGACGGGATCGACCTGTCAGCCAGCAGGGAGATCTTCACCGCGGCCACGGCCGCCGCCGCCCAGGATGCCCCGGTCGAGGGTGTCAAAGATCCGATGGTCTATTACATCGACGGCACCTACTACATGTTCATCAGCTACGCCGAGGGGACGCCACGCGAGGAGAACTCCGCGGGGGAGATGCACGAGACCTCCGACGTCTTCAACACCGGCCTGCTCTACTCCACCTCGGCCCTGGCCACCTCGACCAATGGACGTGATTTCAAATGGCTTGGTAATTGCCTGCCCGTGGGCGCCGAGAACAGCTGGGACTCCTACGCGGCTCGCCTGGGATCGATCGTCAGGGGGAAAGATGGCTGGTACGGTTACTACGATGGCTCCGCCAGTCACCTCGACAACTATGAAGAGAAAACCGGCTTTGCCGCGTCCCGGGATCTCCTCACCTGGACCAAGCTGACTCCCTCGGCGCCCGCGATCACGGTGCCGCATGCCAGCGGCTCGGTACGCTACACCTGCGCGGTCGAACATGAAGACACCCTCTTCGTCTATTACGAGATGGCGCTCCCGAATGAGTCGCACGAGCTGCGCCTGGTGAAGCTCCCGGCGCGCGGCGCCTGAGGACTTCTCTCAGGCGCTCTCCGAGCTCAGAACCTCGTCAATCGTCCTGAAGAGCTCGGCTGGACGTAGCGGCTTGGCGATGTAGGCATCGAGCCCCGACTGCAGGCAGCGCTCGCGATCCCCCTTCATGGCATTCGCGGTCAGGGCGATCAACGGAGTGTGGGTTCCCGTCCCGCGCTCGCGATCACGAATCTCCGCCGTGGCATCGAGGCCGTCCAGGACGGGCATCTGGATATCCATCAGCACGATGTCGAAGTCTCCCGACTCGAGGGCATCGACAGCCAGTCGGCCGTTCTCGGCCACCTCGACAGTGTGGCCCTTGCGTTCGAGAATAGCGACCGTGACCTTCTGGTTCACAGGATTGTCTTCAGCCAGCAGGATCCTCAAAGAATCTCCCTCCATCACCCGCGAACAGCGCGGCTCCTCCGCGGCGGCCTGGCCGCGGGCGGCTGTCAGGGTCTCGACGATGTTGTCGTAGAGATCCGCCTGCGTGACAGGCTTACGAAGGAAGACCCTGATACCAAGCTCCCTGCTGCGAGCCATGTCTCCCGGGTTCTCGCCGGAGCTCAGCATCATGACCGGCATGCCGCCGGCTCCAGGCAGCGAGCTGATCTTTTCGGCCACCTCGAAACCATCCATGCCCGGCATATGATAGTCCAGCAGGATAAGATCGAGCCCGCCGCCCGAGCCGGGCAGATCCCTGACACGCTCGACAGCCTCCTCACCGCTCGACGCCAGCACAGGATTCATTTTCCAGCCGACCAGGGTTCTCTCCAGGAACCGCCTGTTGGTCGCATTGTCATCGACGACCATCACCTTCAGGCCGGCAAGCTGCACCGGGGTCTGAACATTTCCGCGGCCGCGGCTTCCATCTCCTGCCGCGAAGGAGCTGGTGAAATGGAAGGTGCTGCCGACTCCTGATTCGCTCTCGACCCAGATTCGGCCTCCCATCATGTCAACGAGCCTGGAGCTGATGGCCAGGCCGAGACCTGTACCGCCAAACTCCCTTGCCGTCGAACGATCGGCCTGCGAAAAGGCCTCGAAGATTTCGCTGCGGCGCTCGGGAGAGATCCCGATGCCGGTATCGCTTACGGAGAACTGGTACTCGCACCGTCCCCCATGGCTCTCCCCCGCGCGCACGCCGAGAACGACCTCGCCCTCGGCGGTGAACTTGATGGCGTTCCCCAGCAGGTTAACGACCACCTGGCGCAGCCGGGTGGGATCGCCAATCACGAGGTCTCCGGTGCCGTCGGGTATGTCAAAGATCATCTCGAGACCCTTCTCATGGGCCTCCAGCGCGAGGGTGCGGGCCGCCTCGCCCAGGCATTGCTTAAGGGAGAACTCGATGCTCTCCAGCTCGATGCGGCCTGCCTCGATTTTTGAGAAGTCGAGGATGTCATTGATGATCCCCAGCAGCGAGCTGGCCGAGCTGCGCACCATTTCGAGATACTCACGCTGCTCGTTATCCAGGTCGGTCGCCAGCGCGATCTCCGTCATGCCGATGACCCCGTTCATGGGGGTCCGGATCTCGTGGCTCATATTCGCCAGGAACTCGCTCTTGGCGCGACTGGCTGCATCGGCGGCCTCGGCTTGCTTCTCGAGGTTATCGCAACGCGCCTGCATCTCTTCGAGTTCCGCCCTGTAGCTGCCAAGGGTCCGGTCCTTCACCCAGAGAATGCCCAGCAACTCATCGCTGCGGTCTGTTCCGCTGGTGGCCAACAACAGAACGGCCAGCGAGGCGAGGCTGGCAAATACGCCCATAGCGGGCGAAAGATACACCGTGACCAGCAGTCCGCAGGCCGTCGCGGCGGCCCAGGCGAAGGTGAGCTTCCAGCTCAATCTCCCAGCGAAAGCCTCGTAATATTTCCTCAACATATTCTCTGCACTCCGGTCTTCAGCGGTAAAACCGCGGAAATTGCGTACCAGCTGTCTCCTGGTGCCCCTGCGTCCACCCGAGCCCGGCCGCGCGACACGAACCGGCTCCCTGTTACAGTCTACAACGCTACGCCCTCGCAGACCTCCCGCGCCGCGTTGGAGCCTTCAAGATGGCCGCAGGATGTCTCAGCGAGGCGTTTCGGGAAGCCCTGGCCTCAGGTAAGGCTGCGGACAAGGCCGCCGTCGACAGGCAGCACTATACCGGTAATATAAGAGGCGGCCTCGGAACAGAGAAAGGCTACCGCGGCGGCGAACTCCTCCGGACGGCCGAAACGGCCGGCAGGAATGATCGCCTCGGCCTCGGCCTTGATCTCCTCGAGGGAGGCCCCGCCCGCCTCCGCGCGCTTGGCGAAGATGGCCTCCAGGCGAGCGGTCGCAGTAGAGCCGGGCGCCGCCGTGTTGACAGTCACGCCATCGGCCGCGACCTCATCCGAGAGCGCCTTGGAAAAACCAACGACAGCCGAACGCATCGCCGTCGAGATCGTCAGCCCGGCAATCGGCTGCTTCACGCTGGTGGATGTAATAAAGACAATCCGGCCCCAGCCCCGCGCCCGCATCCCCCCGACCACCGCGTCAGCAAGCTTCTGAGATGCGCGAAAGGTAGTCTCGAAACCAAGCCTCCAGGCCTCGTCTCCCAGTCCGGCGGCATCGCCCGGCGGCGGGCCGCCATTGTTGGCGACCAGGATGTCTACCGGGCCCAGGGCATCGGCCGCCGCCGAGACAAACTCATCCGGACCGGTCTCACTGCCAAGGTCCGCGGGAAGAGCGACCAGCGGAGGGACCTCGCCTCCATCCGCCGAGATACGGGTCCGGATATCCTCCAGGGCCGCCCCGACTCTCTCCTCGCTGCGGGAGCAGAGAGCCACCGAGGCTCCCTCTCGCGCCAGCGCCAGCGCCACCGCCTTACCAAGACCGCTCGATGAGGCGGCCACCGCCGCCACCTTCCCTTCCAGGCCGAGATTCATGGTTCTATTCCCTTTATTTCTTCCGCGGAGAACCGAAAGGTCTCATTCCTCGCCGGGAGAATCCCCGGGCGGCGGCTTCTTTGCCCCGCCATCACCCTTCTTCTCCGGCAGCCCTGGATCGATCGGCACCTTGATCAGGCCCAGGCCTGTAGCCAGCTCGGCCTTGGGCCGGGCAAGATCACCGCCAATCTTGATTTTCAGGATGCCCTTCTTGATAAAGCTGAAGATCTTGTTCAGCTCGATTCCGGTGAGGTCGATGATGTCAGGAATGAGCGGCAGCTTGAGCCGGGAGGTTGGGAGTTGCGGCTCGAGCTCGAGGGCCAGGTTTCCATCAAAATCCATGCTCCCCTCGCCGGAAAAGGAGAGGCCCGAGTTGCTGCTGTTCATCTCCAGTCCCTCGGTCAGGAAGCGCCCATCCTCTATGCTGTAGGGAATCTTCACATTGTCGAGCTTGGATCGCAGCAATAGATCGGAGAAGCCCAGGTTGATAAGATCGGGCACCTTGAACAGCTTGAAGATGTCGAGGAAGAGCGGCAGCTGGGCCAGGTTCGCCTCCTTGATAAGCCCGACTCCCTCTCCCCGGATCGAGCGCTGGTCGCCGGTCTTGCCGGCGAAGAACACCGTCCCGCTCGCAATACCGCTGATCGCGTCCTTCCTGCCCCCGAAGACATCCACGGAAGCCTCGGCCAGGCTGATTCCGGAAGCCGCGAACTCGCCGCCAAGATCACCCTCCTTCTCGCCCGTATCGACGTAGAGCATCCCATCGAGCCGCCCCTTGTAGAAATTCTCCGAAGCGATACTCATCTGGAAGGTGTCGGTGACGTCCCCCCGGGCCAGACGGGCGATGATGCTGCTGGAGAGATAGGGACCCTTCTCCCCGGGTGTGTCGACGCTGTCCGCCAGCCGGCGGATGCGGTCATGCTGCTCGCCGAAGGTGAATACGATATCGCCGTCCTTGAGCTGGAGACGGTTGAAGCGCGCCTTCTGCACCTTCACCTCCCCCCAGAAATGATTTGGGCGATCCCCATTGTGGCCGCCGGTAAAGCGCCCCTGCGCATCCATCTGGCTGACCTGCACACCGAAATTGACCGCGGCATCCCTGGTCCGAATTTCCGTACCCTCGAAGTAGTGCTTGTCGTTGGCGGAATCCGTGAGGTCCTTCAGGTACCACCCGGCCAGCCTTCCTGAGAAGGTTCCCTCCAGCCCAAGGCCGTTCAAGAAATTCTGGTAGTGAGCGGGAAAGGCCTCCCGGAACTCCTCGTCGAGCTTAAAATCGGCAAGCAACAGGCGATATTCGAGCTTCCTGGTGTCATTGAGGCGGCGCAGGCTTCCATCAAAGGAAACCTGGCCGCCAACTCCGCCGGCGGTCTTGAAACCGCTGAGCAGGACCGTCTCGTTGTTATCGATGACAATCCTGCCCGCGGCAAGCTGGAGCCGGTAAGGAAAATCAACGACCTGGATCTCACCCTTGAGCAGATCCAGCACCACCTTCAGGCGCGGCCGCCCGGAATACTCCGAGCCGATCGAGACATCTGTCTTGAAGGCACCCTTGAAAGCGAAGGTGTCAACCATCCTGGAAACTTCCGGCTGCAGGGCGGCTCGAATATCCTTGTCGTACTGCAGCTGGGGAGAGGTGATGTTGATTTCGAAGCCGGGCGGGTCTTCATTCTCCTTCGCGGGCCCGGCGCGAACATCGAAGGAGCCCTTGCAGGCGATCTTCTGCCCGCCATGCAGCCCTTCAATATTGAGGAGGACACCGCTCTCGGGGCGCCGCGAATCGTAGACGGCCTCCCCGCTGATTTTCTCCACCGTGTAGGGAAAGAGTCGATGGCGAATCTTCAGCTCCCTGGGATAGACCGAAAAGATCGCATAGGGCGCCGGCCTCTTCCCGCCAGCGGCGGCCGGCGGCTCTGCGACGATCCTCGCCTTCGCGGCGACCCAGCCCTCCGGCGCGAGGCTGTCCCAGACCTTGACGCCATCCTCGCCTCGCTCGCCCAGGAGACCACGCAGCTGCCCATCGAGCGCGAGACAGTCGGCCGGATCTTCGCCGCCGACGTCGACAACAGCCTCGAAGGCCCCGGACCCGTCGACAAGACCGCTCAACTCTGAAACGGCCAGCCGCGCTGCGCCTAATCTCCCTGTAAGCTTTTCGCCTAGCTTGAGCAGCCCCTTCTCAAGCTTGAGCCCGCCGGCAAGCTCCTCGACCGGATAGGGAAGATCCCCGTGGGCCACCTGGAAGTCCGACAGCTCTACGCTGGCGCTGAGGTTCTCCAGGGCGGGAGGATATTTCACCGCCTCGGCCGCCTCGCATACAAAATTCACCCTTCCCCGGACAACGCCCCCGGGAATGGATTTGTTCAGCTCGGGCGCCAGGGCCGCGAGAAGTTTCTCATCAACGAAAAGACCTTCCCCTCTCAAGGAGCCTTTCAACGTGGTCACGGCGCCCCGGGCAAGGTCCATTCCGACACTCCCGGCGGCGCTGAGGCTTCCGCCGGCCAGCTCCCCCCGGGCATCGCGAATTTCAATACGGTCACCCAGGAATACCGCGGAACCTCCCGTCAACCGCAGCGTCTTCTCGATAACCGGCAACTGCAGCCCGCAACCCGCGAGGCTGGATGAGACCCTGGTGACCTCCAGGCCCGAGGTGCGGTCATAACGCAGAGAGCCCTCCAGGTCGACGCTGCCGCTGAAGGACCGCTCCTTGAGGAGATTGCCAGCCGCCAGGTCGTCCAGCAAGGATGCGAGGTCTCCTGCCAGGTCAAACTTGTAGACCATAAAGTCCGCCTCCAGCGGACCATCCGGGACCGAGGCAGCCCCTCCGGGCAGCCTCCCGCTGATCTCGACCCTCGAAGAGCCAGCAAAGCTGAAGGCTGAATTGAAGAGAAGCTGTCCTGTCTTCCGGGCCAGTCCCAGGGAAAAATCAACCTCCTCGGCGGCCAGGGCCAGGCTCCGGCGCTTATCTGCAAAGCGCACCTTCAGTCCACGCACGCGGAAATCCGGCAGGCGCGCCTGAGAGCCGGCGGCCCCGGGAGCCTTTCCCTCCCCGGAGCCCGAAGGCGGCGGAGCGCGCAGCAGCTCCGCGAGGTTCAGGACACCCTCCTCGCTGATGGATGCATCGATCTCGCCCCCGTCCAGAACAACGAGCGCAGGTTCGAAGCTGCCGAAGAAGAGGCTGCCGTAGTCGGGAACGATTCTTATCCTGGGAAACTCGAGCAGGGCCACGGGCTCCCTGTCGCCCCGGGCGGGCTCAAAGACACGAAGGCCGCTCAGTGAGACCCCATCGGAGAGGTCGAGCTCGGCCGAGCTGATCTCGAAAGGTACGCGAAGAAGATTCTCGAGGACGGCTCTCACCCTCGCCTGGACAGCCTCCGGACGCATAGCGAGCTTAACATTGATGCCAACGATAACCAGGACCACCGCCAGCAGTCCGCCAAGGACCAGGGCCAGTCTCGATTTGCGCAGTCTAGGCGACAATGCGACCCTCCTTCATCATCTGTCCTTTCCCGCAAGCTTCCTTGCAAGAACCAGCTCCGGCTCCGAAGGCCGCAGATAGGATGGTTTCAGAGAGTGAATGACCTCCTGGTCAAAGCTTGACTCCGCAAGCGCCTCCCGCGAGAGGGCTGCCAGGATGGACGCGCGAGGCCGGTCCCATTCAACGGGGCCGCGCCGAAAATCGGCGACCCTGTCTCCACCGGCGTCTTCAAGACCTCGCAGAAACTCATCGGCCCCTCCACCCAGGAGCCAGGCAGGGCCCCGCAGGATCCCGGCAAGCTCCTCCAGCGCGGCGACCTGGTCCTCCGCCTCGCGCGCCGGGCGCTCCCCGGCGGTACGTCTGAACAGGGCTCCGTAAAAAAAACCCCGGCGCCCATCGAGGACAGGAACGAAAGCATCGTTGGAAGATTCGTCCTCCCGCTCAACGGACGCGATCGCGAAGGCCGCCATCACCTCGAGCGAAGAGACGGCCACCACGGGTATTCGCAAGGCGATGCCCAGCGTCTTTGCCGCGGTAACCCCGACCCGGCAGCCGGTATAAGATCCGGGGCCGGCGCTGACGCTGATTCCCCGCAGGTCACGCGGAGTGAAACCTCCGCGGCGAAGCAGGCCGTCAATCCGCGCGGCAAACTCGCGAGCGTGAGCCATGTCATCGCTGAAGAGCTCTTCCTCCCTTACCCCCTCCTGGTCAAAGAGAGCCAGGCTGCCCCGGGGGTCGGAGGTCTCAATCGCTAAAAAAATCATGGGCACGGTGGTTCTTCGGGCTTGGAACCGAAAACGGCAGACTTTATCGGAGGGAAAGCTTAACCCAATAGAGCCTGACGTACCAAGCATAGCCGGTTAAAGAAGGCTGAAATCGTCGCTCCAGAGGGGGGCTGGCCCCTCTCCGGGGCTGAAGCAGGCCGTTTATCCCGATGAAACCGGCCGGGCGGGCTCACCGAACGCATCTGAAAGCATCAGAAGGCATTATGTCTTTGACAGAAGAGCTCCTCGCAAATACTATAAGCCGTTTGCCTACACTCCGTTGCAGACATCCGTGGGCAAGATCCAGCAGTTGAGGGAAACGCGGAGCGAAAAGCTCCCAACCTTGCTTGAATTGACCTGAAAACGGCAGGTCCAGAGGCCTTCCCCGGCTACAGATCGAGAATTGTAAGAACATATAAAATGACGACTTCTAACAACCGCATTCCGCTCATCGCGGGTAACTGGAAGATGAATACTACGCCGGAGGAGGGACATGCCCTCGCCACGGCTATCCTGGACGGGATTTCCGCGAAGGACGTAGGCTTCAGCGCCTCCCGCTGCGATATCGGCTTCTACCCACCGGCAACTTCGCTGGCCTTCATCGCCGGTCTCTGCGCGGAATTCGAGGGCTGCAAGGTGTATGTCGGCGCGCAGAATATGCATGCCGAGGAAAGTGGAGCCTTCACCGGGGAGCTCTCCTCAGCGATGGTCCTCGCCTGCGGCAGCGACAGCGTCCTCCTGGGACATTCCGAACGCCGGCATATTTTTAACGAAACGGACACTGAGATCGGCGCCAAGATGAAAACCGCCGTCGAGGCGGGACTTACGGCCGTCCTCTGCGTTGGAGAAAAGATCGAAGAGCGCGATGCCGGGAACACGATGGAGGTCGTAAACCGCCAGCTCGAAGCCGGAATCGAAGGGCTCACCGAAGCCGCCCAACTCGAGAAAGTCATCGTCGCCTACGAGCCTGTATGGGCCATCGGCACCGGTAGAACGGCGACCCCTGAGCAGGCCCAGGAGGTTCACGGAGCTATCCGCGAACAGCTTGGAGCCGCCTTTGAAAAACGGGGCGCGGAAGTCGGCGCCCGTGAAGACATCAGAATCCTGTACGGCGGCAGCGTCAAACCGGATAATGCCTCGGAGCTGCTTTCCCAGACTGACATCGATGGAGCCCTGGTTGGCGGGGCGAGCCTCGATGCCGCGTCTTTCCTCGGTATCTGCGAGGGTTGCGGCTGACCGTCCTGCTTGAAAACAAAGACAAACGTTAGAATGATCCCCGGACCCCGGGTCCGAAAGAAAAACACAGGGGCTGCAAAAAGCGGCCCCAGCCATTAAAGACCTCGGAGGCAAAATGATTTTGGATTTCTATCCCGTATTGACGGCCTTTTCCTGGCCCGGCGTCTTCTGGGCTCTCGGAGGGTGTCTTATAGCCTTCCTGGCGCTGCTGATGATTATCTCGATCGTCTTCCTCCAGGACTCCAAGGATGGAGGACTCGGAGGAGCCTTCGGTTCCGCCGGCGGCGGAGATGCGCTGCTGGGAGCAGGTGGGCAGAAAGGCATCGTCAAGATCACCGCGCTCATCAGCCTGATCTTCACCGCCATGGTTATCGGGTGGGGAATGATAGATATGTCAGGCACGGGAAGCGGAAGCGTAGAGCCTGTCAACGAAGATGAGATTCTCAATCCGGCCCCCCCCGCCACTGGAGCCGGCATTGTGCCGGGCCTGTCGCCGGGCGGCGGATCGTTGCTGCCCGCGCCGGGCGGCGCTGGCGCGGCTGGTGGAGCCGGCGGGTCTTCTGACGGCGGCGACAAATGAGCCGCGTTTTTGAATCCCGCGCGGGCGGGATCGGGAGTATCGAAACATGCGCAGCATGACCGGCTATGGTGACGCTGTTTCCGAAACACCGGATTTCGTTCTGAGTATCGACGTAAAGGCCGTCAACAACCGCTTTCTCAAGATCAACTCGAAGATCAGTGACGAGGTCAACTTCCTCCAGATTGAGCTGGAGGAAGTGGCGCGAAAGCGCCTGGCGAGAGGCTCGATCTTCTTCACCATTCGTTTTCAGCCCAACAGGTGCTCCGACCTTTACCAGGTCAACGAGGACGTAGTAAAGAAATACGTGGAAACCATAAAGAGACTTGGCAAGGAGCTCGACTCCGCTGAAGACATCAGGCTGCAGGACATCCTCGCGCTGCCTGGAGCGATCAAGGTGGATGACAACATCGTTCCCGGGCGAGACAAGGTGTTGCCGATCGCCCTGGAGACAATGGAGAAGGCGGTAGCGAACATGGTCGAGATGCGGGAGCGTGAAGGGCGGAATCTTCACGAGGAGCTCCAGTCCAGATGCAAAAACCTCGATCAGCTGATGGGAAAAGTCAAAAAGGCCGCCCCGCAGGCGCTTGAAGAACATTTTCGAAAATTGGAAGAACGAACCGGGGCCCTGCTCGGAGAGCAGAAGGCCGGGATAGATGAGAATGATATCCTGAAGGAGGCCGCGCTCCTGGCCGAGCGCTCAGACATCAGCGAGGAGATTGCCCGCATGGACAGCCACCTCGAACAATTCGTTGGACAGCTCGCAAGCTCGGAACCTGTTGGAAGAAAGCTCGAGTTCATCTGCCAGGAGATGTTCAGAGAATCCAACACCATGGGCTCCAAGGCACCCGGGAACGAGGTAGGAAGATTCGTAGTTGAGATCAAGGCCGAGGTTGACCGCCTCAAGGAACAGGTTCTCAACGTTGAGTAAGAGAGGACGTTTAATCGTCATATCGGGACCCTCCGGGGTCGGAAAAACCAGCCTCTGCGAGGCGCTGCTCAAGAGATCGAGCTGCCGAAGGGTCGTCACCTGCACCACGAGACCTCCGCGCGAAGGCGAACAGGACGGACAGGATTACTTTTTTTTCGACAGGAACAGTTTTGAAGAAGGCCTCCGGGCCGGTCGCTTCCTCGAGCACGCTGAGGTCTACGGAAACCTCTACGGGACTCCGAGAGACCAGGTCGAGGAGGGAATAGAAAACGGGTACGAGCTGCTGCTCAATATTGATGTGCAGGGCGCCCGCCAGGTCCGGGATTCGGGAATCCCGGAATTAATGACAATCTTTATTGATGCTCCCAGCGGGGAGGAACTCGAGAGAAGGCTCGTCAGCAGGGCCTCGGATTCAGATGAAGTAATCAGCCGGCGCCTGGAAGTCGCCAGGGCCGAAAGAGAGGAAAAATCCTCTTACGATCATGTCGTCGTCAACGGTGACTTCGACGAGGCGGTACTTGAGCTCGCGGAAATTGTCGCGAGACCGGTAGAATCAAACTGAAAACAAACTGTAACCAAGGGATAAATGGAGAACTCTGATGCTTGACATAACCACGGAAGAAGAACTGGTCCAGCTGGTCGGCGGCAAGTTTAAGCTGACCTCGCTTATACAGAAAAGAATCGTCGAACTGAACAGGGGCGCGCTGCCGCTGGTGGAGGAAGAGGAAAACGATGAGCTCACCGGGATGTCCCGCCTGAGAAAAATCGCCATCAAAGAGATCCTCGAGGGCAAGATCGAGCTGGCCGAGCGCGAAGAGCTCGACCAGGCCCTGCAGGAGGCCGTGATCGCCGACAAGCCCGAAGATGGCGAAGGCTCCGAAGGAGAAGGCGACGAGGACGGCGAAGGAACCGAGGTCTACGGCTCCGACATCAAGAAGATCAAGGAACAGCGGATCAAGGAATTGGCCGCGCTGCTGAACCAGAAGAAGTAGAACCCCGGGGAACTCCCCCAGGGTCGAGCGGGAGCAGGGGCGGCGTCTCCGCAGAGGAGACCGCGGCCCCTGGCGTGCAATCATGTCGAATATCTTGCTGGGAGTGTCCGCCGGAATAGCGGCCTACAAGAGTGCCGACCTTGCATCGAAACTGACCCAGCGGGGTGACTCGGTCAGGACGATCCTGACCCCGAGCGCGCAGAAGTTCATCACCCCTCTCACCTTCCGCGCGGTCACACGCCAGGAGGTCTTCACCGACATCTTCGAAGACGATCCAGCCTACAAGGGAGAGCACATCTCGCTGTCGCAATGGGCCGACCTGCTGCTCATCGCCCCGGCCACCGCGGATCTCATCGGGAAGCTCGCCGGCGGACTCGGCGGCGACCTGCTGACTGTGACCGCCCTGGCCTTTGACAAGCCGGTGCTCTTCGCCCCCGCGATGAACGACCGCATGTGGATGAACCCGGTCGTACAGGAAAACATCTCCCGCCTCCAGGATGTGCTCGGCTACAAGCTCATCGATCCCGGCGAGGGGCACCTTGCCTGCGGCTCGGTTGGACCGGGAAGGCTGGCCGAGGTTCCGGAGCTCATCTCCCGCATCGACGAGGCGCTCCAGGTGGAGCCCGGAAGCGAATGAGCGCGAACTCGCGCTGTCTCATCCTCGCGGGACCGACCAGGGAATATATCGACCCGGTCCGCTACATCTCCAACGCATCGAGCGGGCTGCAGGGAATGGCGCTCGCCGAGGAGGCGCTCAGCCGCGGTTACGAGGTCGAGCTGATCCTGGGACCGGTCGAATACGACCCGCCCGCCGGTGCCGCGGTGATCAACGTGGTGAGCGCCGCCGAGATGCTCGCGGCCGCGCGAGAGCGCCATCCGGACTGCGCCGTTCTCATCGGCGCCGCGGCGGTCAGTGATTTCAGGCCCGAGACCTCCCACTCTTCCAAGCGCAAGAGCGGCGGTGACGACCTCGACCTCAGGCTCGAGGCCACCGAGGACATCCTGGCCCTGCTCGGCCGTGAGAAGGACTCGCGCATCCATGCCGGCTTCGCCCTCGAAACCGAGGACCATCTTGCCAATGCTCGAGGCAAGCTCGAGGCCAAGAACCTCGACTGGATCGTCGTCAACGATGCCGCCGCGATCGGCCGCGAGAGCGGCGATTACCACATTCTCGGCGCAGACGGTTCCGAACACCCCCTCGGCCGCCTGGGCAAACGCGAGCTCGCCTCTCAGCTCCTTGACCGCATCGAGAACCCAGATACCTGCTCCTGAATCGGAGCCTGGCTTCTCTATAACGCACCCCTAAAGAAACGGCGTAAAACTGCCGATAAAATGACAGGCGCGTTTGTCTCCAAGATGACGCGATTCCGCGGATTTTCCGCGCCCTGGTGAAACCCCTGTTGATGACGGTAGTGGATACATAAATCGATGCGCAAAGAGTCGTCCAACGAGGTCCTGGCGTTCCTGCTGCTGGGCCTTACCGCGTTTCTCGCGGTCTGTCTGTACACCTGGAACCCCGGCGACCTTGGACCCGGAAATGAAGCCACCGCGAACATCTGCGGTCCTGTCGGCGCCATGCTCAGCGAATGGTTCATGAGCTGGGTCGGCCGGATCGGCAGCTACGTGTTGACCATCATTCTCGCCCTCACGGGTATCTGTATGTTCTTCCGCCTCGAGATCCGGCAGCCCGGCTGGAAGATCTTCGGAAGCCTCTGTCTCATCCTCAGCCTCGCCACCTTCGAGGTCGCCATCCACAGGAACGCCGGCAGCCCGGACTTCCTTGCCGGCGGCTACTTCGGCTATACCATCTTCGAGTTCCTCTTCGCGAATCTCCATATCGTCGGCACCTACCTGCTCCTGGCGCTGATCACCGTCGTCGCTTTCGTGGTGAGCACGGACGCTGAGCTCTACCCGGCCTTCGCCTACGCCTACAGGCTCGCCAACGGCTCGAAACGCTGGCGTGACGCTGTCGGTGAAACGGGCGGTCGAGTCGTGGGGACCCTGAAGGCCGGAGCGCTGTCGCTCTTCAAGACAGCCTCCCGCTTCAAGCCGGAGGCTAAATCCGGACCTGAAATCGTCCTGCCAGAGAAGAAGCCGCGGCAGAAGACCTTCAAGCCCGACAAGAAAAAAAACGACAAGACGCCGCCCAGGGAACAGGAACAGGAGGCTGCGGAGCTGCCCGAAACGGAAGAGGAGTCCGAACGTCCACCGCTGATCATCAACATCCCCGAGCCAAAGAAACCAGCGAAGAAGCGCAAGAGCAAGGCGAAGAAAAACACCGGGCCTTACGAGCTACCCTCCATCGAACTCCTGGATGAACGCCCGACGAACACAGCCCATACCGACAGCGACATTCTCAAGGAGAAGGCTGAAAAGATCGAGCGGGCGCTCGAGAGCTACGGCATCAACGGCGCCAGGGTCGTCAAGGTACGGCCCGGACCAACCGTCACCCTCTTCGAGCTGACCCTTGCGGCGGGCACCAAGGTCAACCAGATTGACAACCTGGATAAAGATCTCCAGCTTCAGCTGTCAGCCACCAGCATCCGTATTATCGCCCCGATCCCGGGCAAGGACACCGTCGGAATCGAGGTGCCCAATAGAGAGCGGCCCATCATCGGCCTGCGCGAGATCCTCGAAGACGCCATGGAAGAGGCCGGAGAGAAGATCATCCCCGTCTGCATCGGCAAGGACACCGCGGCCCGGGTGATCACCAGCGACATAGCCGAGATGCCGCACGCCCTGATCGCCGGCGCCACCGGCTCTGGAAAATCGGTCTTCATCAACTCGCTGCTGGTCAACCTCCTGCTGACCAAGACTCCCGATGAGCTCAAGCTGATCATGATCGATCCCAAGGTCGTCGAGCTGAAGCCCTTTGAAAATATCCCCCATCTGTACTGCCCGATCATTACCTCGGCAAAGAAGGCGCCCCCGGTGCTTTCCTGGCTGGTCGGAGAGATGAAATCACGCTACACCCTGCTCGGAGACGTCAAGGTCAAGAACATCGTCGAGTACAACAAGCTCGGCAAGAAAAAGATCTTCGAGCGCCTGAAGGAGGCGAAGCGCAGCAACGAGGAGGCGGAGGCCGAGAAGGAGAAGCTGCCCTACATCGTCCTGGTCATCGACGAGCTCGCAGATCTCATGATGGCCGCGGGCAAGGATGTCGAAGGTCACATAACCCGCCTGACCCAGCTGTCGCGAGCCGTCGGCATCCACCTGATCGTGGCGACCCAGCGCCCCTCGGTCAATGTCATCACCGGCCTGATCAAGAGCAACATGCCCACCCGGATCTCCTTCAAGGTCACCCAGAAGATCGACTCGCGGACGATCCTCGACGACAAGGGCGCCGACAAGTTGATCGGTAACGGAGACATGCTCTACAAGGATGCGAACTCCGAGGCGCTGCTTCGTACACAGGGATCCTACCTTACCGACAAGGAGATCAACCGGGTGATCGACCATGTTGTCGAACAGGGCGAACAGGAATTCGACGAGAGCCTCACCAAGTGCAGCATCGATGGAATCACCGAGGAGGACAGCGCCGATGAGCTCTACGAGGAGGCGGTCAAGGTGGTCCTCGAGAAACAGCGCGGGTCCACCACCCTGCTGCAGAGAAGCTTCTCGATCGGCTACAGCCGGGCATCGAGACTCATCGAGGCGATGGAGGTGCAAGGACTGGTTGGTCCGCACACCGGCTGCAAGGCCCGCGAGGTCTACTACAGCTGGGAAGAATACCAGGCCGGAAAAGAGAAGGCCCTCGGAGACGCCCAGGAGACGGAAGAAGAGCCTGAAAAGAGCGCCGAGGTCGACATTCCCTTAGAGTCTCCGGAGGAAATATCGGACAATGAACCGTCCCTCGAAGACTCCGATGACTTCGAGGAAGACGAACCGAACCAGGAAGCTTCCGAAGAAACCACCGAGCTGGATGACGATCAGTAAACCCACCGAGCCCGCCCCCAGCGCCGGCGAAGAAACCGACGACCACGAAAACGAGATCCGGGTCAACATGGTCAGCCTCGGCTGCCCGAAAAACCTCGTCGACTCCGAGATGATCCTCGGCAAGCTCGGCCAGGAGGGCTTCGTCCTCACCCCCGACGCGGTTGAGGCCGATGTCATCGTCGTCAACACCTGCGGCTTTGTCGAATCGGCCAAGGAAGAGTCCGTCAATACGATCCTCGAGGCCTGCGAGCTCAAGCAGGAGTCCGAGACCGAGAAAAAAGTCGTCGTCACAGGCTGCCTGGGACAGCGCTACGGAGAGGAGCTGAGCGTCGAGATCCCCGAGCTCGATGCCATCGTCGGCCTGGGCGAGTACGACAGCCTCGGCACCGCGCTGAAGGGGCTCTTCGGAAAAACCGATGGAGGACTCCACCTCCAGGTCAGCGACCCCGACAAGGCCTGCAACGCCGAGGTCGGACGCTTCCGCCTGACCCCGGCTCACTACGGCTACCTGCGCATCTCCGAGGGCTGCGACAATCCCTGCACCTTCTGCTCCATCCCCGCGATCCGGGGCCGCTTTCGCTCCAAGTCCATCGAGATGCTCGAGGCCGAAGCCCGGGAACTGGTCGCGAGCGGCGCGAGTGAGCTGGTGCTGATCTCCCAGGACACGACCTCCTACGGCGTCGATATCGATGGCCGCTTCCAGCTTGCCGAGCTGCTCCGCAGGCTCGCCGCCGTCGACGGGGTCGAGTGGATCCGCCTGCTCTACGCCTACCCGGCCTACCTGACCGACGAGATGATCGAGGCCATCGCCGAATTACCCGAGGTGCTCAACTACATCGACATCCCGCTGCAGCACATCTCCGACAACATGCTGCGCCACATGGGACGGCGAATGATGGAGACGAAGACCCGCGCCCTCCTCGACCGGATGCGCGACCGGATCCCCTCCCTGATGCTGCGAACCACCTTCATCGTAGGCTTCCCGGGCGAAGATGACCGGGAGTTTGGAATCCTGCGCGATTTCATACGCGATTTCGAATTCGAGCGCCTGGGCGTCTTCCCCTACTCAAAAGAGGAGGGTACGCCCTCGGCAGAATTCGAAGACGCGATTCCCCAGGAGCTCATCGATGCGCGCCTCGAAGAGCTGATGCTCCTGCAGCAGGAGATCGCCTTCAGGCACAATCGGAAGAGAGTCGGCGAGCTCGCCGAGGTGATCGTCGATTCTCCCGAAGAAGAACACGACGACCCCGCCAGCGGCGCTCCCTTCAAGGCCGCCATCTCCCGCAGCTACGGCGAGAGCCCCGAGATTGACCCGGTGGTCTTCATCACGCCGCCCGGCGGCGAACCCTGTGACGAGGAATCCCCGGCCGCGATGCCCGAGGGAGTTCTCGAGCTCTCCTGCGAAACTCCGGCGCCGGCCTCTCCCCTTGCCGGCGAACGCAGGACAGTGGAAATCATTGGGAGCAGGGGATACGATCTCATCGCAACCATAGCTGGAAGCGGAGATCATGAACGAGAAAAATCAGGCGGCTGAAACAAGGTTCGCGAATCTACCGAACCAGATAACCGTAGCCCGCCTGGCGCTGTCATTCGTTTTCTTCATCCTGCTGGGAGTTGTCGGGTACGAGACCTCTCCTGAGACCAGGCAGGCCATCCTGAACTGGTCCACCGCGCTCTTCATGCTGGCCATGTTTACGGACTTTCTCGATGGCTACCTCGCCCGCAAATGGAACATCGAATCCACCTTCGGCCGCATCGCTGATCCCTTTGTCGACAAGATCGTGATCTGCGGCAGCTTCATCATGCTGACGACAGTCTCTGATTTCGTGCAGCCCTGGTACCCGCTGGTGATTCTCTTCCGTGAGTTCCTGGTCTCAGGTCTGCGCAGCTATATCGAGTCCGCCGGGGTGGCCTTCGGCGCCGCCTGGGCGGGCAAGGTCAAGCTGGCGATCCAGGGCCTGACCATCCCGTCTCTGCTCTTTTACGAGGCGAACTTCATTGTCATCACCAATGGAGGCAGCCAGGAGAATGAAAGCCCCAGCCTGCCATTGCTGGGCGATGTAACCTGGCTGGCCGAACCCCTGAAATGGCTGACCATCGCCCTGCTGGCCGCCACCCTGATCTCGACCTTCTATTCCTGCCTAGTCTACCTGCGCAAGGCCGCCACCGTCCTGCGAAGCTGAGGGCGGCGGGGGAATCACGGTTTTTCTGTCTCGTCGATCCACAGGCACTATACTTGATAGAGCGAGTGAGCACGTCCATCCCCCCCACCTGAGCCAGGAAAGAAATCGTGGCGCATCCAGCCGGAGCCAGAGGAAGAAGGCCGTCACCTGGCGGAGCCAGGTCCCAGGAAAGGGATCATGGACGCCCCCCGA
>Ga0163108_10001087_pt1 | contig 20050 bp, 16 predicted proteins | sample Fk1155metaG_FD_109644 | JGI IMG/M metagenome (GOLD analysis project Ga0163108, IMG submission 109644) | Marine microbial communities from the Central Pacific Ocean - Fk160115 155m metaG | ecosystem: Environmental > Aquatic > Marine > Oceanic > Photic zone | place: The Central Pacific Ocean...
AACTGCTGATTGGCTACCTGTTGCATTAAATGTTAAACCATTCCAACTAAAAGGAATTTGGTTATCACAGATGGTAAGGCTAGTCGAACTTGAAGCCTGTGAATTAACCATTAAATTGGTTGTTAATATCGAATCACAGCCTGCACAAATACTTGTTCCATAAGTAGTGTCATTGTAAGTTCCGGTAGTATTTTGGTAAGCTCCACCAACAAATATGCTGTCACCCTGACATATTGCAACATTACTAAATATTTGAGTATTTTGACGTTTCCAAAAAGTTGGTAACCCCAATTTTGCACTTCCATTTCCCAAATTAACCGCCTGATCAATGTAATTACAATTCAATAATGAATTAGGATCATCTATTACACCTAAATAATTGGTGCCATTTCGTGCAACATATATTTTGTTGTCCGGCCCAAGCTGAAGACATGATTTGACAGCATTTCCTGTAGCTACGTTTGTTTTAGAAGCAACAATAGTGTTTTGTATTCCAGAAGACAGATCATATTGATCAATGAAAGTTCCATCAAAACCAACTACATATAAAATATTATTATCAGGAGAGAACTCTGAGCTATATGCATTTACTGTTGATACATTGTCTGCAATAACTATTGGGTTACTTACAACACCTGTGCTATTTGAAAAATCTAAAAGCTCTACAGTTGTCCCGTTAAAATTAGAACCACTAGCCCCTCTTCCAAGTGTAGTACATATTTTTTTTCCATTATGTGATGGTTTAAGATATCCAAATCTATTATTAGTGTAATAAGTCATACCAACACTAGAAATAACAGGTGTAGTATTTAACCCTGTTGAAGTAAGTAAATATGCTAGGTATTTATCAGAACTGTGCCATTTAGATCCTCTATGAGTTACGATCCAGATGTCTTCACAATTCTCATGGTAAATCGCTGTAACTTGTTCTCTTACATTAGAGTCGATAGGTATGTTTTTGTTGTTAACATCTATATCTCCTAATGGGTTAGCTGATGTACCATTTCCTGGTAAATTAACATCTAAGATGCTATAATTAAATCCAATTCCATTCTGAGCTGTAGTCCAATCTTTAACAGTAAAGATGTAATAAAGAGAGTTACTTTGTGGAAGGGGGACGATAATTGAAGATTGAGCACTCATGCCTCCTCCAGCTAGCAATGTTCCATTAGGTGTTATTGTATTAGAAGCATCCCATGCATCTTCTCCATTAGTATAAAACAAAAGATTGCCATTTTGATCAGAAATAGAGGCGCATCCTTCATTCATGTTCATAGCGCTACCCGTTAGCACGGAAGGTGTTGGTTGAGCTGCACCCATAAATGTTACACCGGCATTGGAACCAAAGATCCAATTATATGTTTCTTTACATAGTGTGGTCTGTGCTATAGGATAAGTCGCTGAAAAATCATCAAACCATAATGAATATTGGGCAAATCCACCACTTAAAATGTCAATAGTGTGGTTGCCAGCAAGAATGTTTGCGCTATAGCAAAATTGAGTCCATGGTGTATTTGTAGGAACCTGTATATCTGGACCAACCTGGACACCATCAATCCCAAAAGAGAAATGGGCATTTGCAGTTCCCTGCCCAGGTGCACCATTTCCTTGTGGTCCTGTATACCATACACAAATGTCAATTATCGTATCTGCAGGAAAATTAATACTGTTTGTTCGTATATTGTCAAACCCAGCATAGAAATAAACGTAAGATGTACCACTATGTGCTCCCTGGGAATTGGTGTAATTTGAGGCTCCCATACAACCTCCATTTCCAACGGTAAAAAGTGGATGAATCCCATCAACCACACGCCCTGCATCGTTGTTACAAGTAAAGGAATTAGCACATGCACATATTGCATTTGTACCTAATTCAAAATCGCCATTTGTAATGATGTTTTGAGAGATACCTTTAAATAAAAAGAAAAAAAACACTAATAATGAAATATATTTCTTCATAAAATATCATTTATTTAATGACGGATTTAAATAGCTAAAAGGTTGCATTAAAAACTAACAAATAAACTTAAAAAAATGTTTTAAATAAATTAAATTAATCAATTTCATCTATTTGAAAAAAATATAGAAAAGATTAAAAAAAATAATACAAGAATTTTTTTTCATTTATAGCATTGATTTTAAAATGAAATATTCGATAAAAACAATTACTAGTTAAAAGAATTCTATTCATAAACATTATTTAACTATAGCGTCATTTTAATGCACGCTTCATCCTCATCAATAAAATTGATGTAGTAACCAAATATACAAAAACTACATCACTCATTTACTTGCTATTAAAATCACTCTCTCATCGTATATTGGATTATAGCTTTCAAAACATTTTCACATCTATGATTATAAAATTATAAAGATGGTGTTTTAGGAAGTGGTAAATACTTTGATAAAAAAGGCAATCTAATAAAATGTGACTAAACAATGTAGTAGCTAGTTATAAAGAGCTACGCTTTCTGTATTTTTTTAATTAAAATCAGTATCTTAAATGAAATTTAATTATGAGGTTGCTATTTCTTTTCATGTTCTCATCTTGTTTATGTCTTGGGCAAAAATTGACATTTAAGGAAAAAAAAACGGCCAAAAAAGAGATAAAAAACTCCACAAAAGATATTAATACATATCCAGATAAATGGAAAAGTTACGTTGTTAGAGCACATTACAAACTTAAAATAGGGGATAATCAAGGAGTAATTAAGGATTGTAATGTTATTATTAATAAATGTTCAATATGTTATGGTGTTTTAGATAATGTTTATGATTACAAGGCAAAAGCATATTTTAATTTGAAAGATTATAATAAAGCGATTGCAAATTTTAAAAAATCAATACAATACCTAAAAGAAGATTATGAAAAAGCATTGACATATATAAATATTGGTAACGCCTATATTAACCTTGGTAATAAGAAACATGGGTGCTTTTATTTTAGTAGAGCTGATGAATTAGGAGAAGAAAGAGGCTATGATGCGATTTCTGATCATTGTGAATAAAAAGAGGTACATCTGATAAATACTGATATACCCCTTTTCCTAAACTGCTATCCTAATAACACAATAATGATGCTAAAGTTGTTTTTTTTCCTTTTTTGTATCATAAAATATATGATTTTACTAATTAAGTTCTATATATAAACACTTAGTTATTCTTTTTCTTTATTATTTTTCATTAAATTGCATAAAATATTATAAAACAATAAATTATGAAACTTAAATTATTCACAATGGCTTTCGCCATTGTTGTTTTTGGATCTTTTTCTTCTTGTAAGAAAAAAGGATGTACAGATCCAAATAGCTTAGCTTATAATGAAGAAGCTAAAAAAGATGATGGCTCGTGTACTTATCCAACATCTGTAAAAAAATCATTGGTATTTAAGAAAACAGCGACTTGGTGTCCTTATTGTGGAGATTGGGGAGGAACTTATTCTACAAATATTTCAAATGAATATTCTAATTGTCAAGTAATTCAATTGCATGGGGATAATGATTTTGGTTCTACAGTTGGAGATGCGATAATAGATGCTCTTCCTTCGGCTGGATGGCCTCATTTTTATGTAGGGACTGCTGATGTGCCAAATTCATACAACACTTTATCAAGTATGGTAAATACAGAACTTTCAGAAACAAATGAAGTAGCGATGGTGATGGAAAGCTCAGTATCTGGATCTGCTATGACTGTTCGTGTTCAATCCCAATGGCAATCTTCAGCAAGTACTTCTGGTGATTATTATTTAGCTGTTTATGTTGTAGAAGATGGACAAGTTGCCGAACAAGATATTGTTGGTCAACCATCTGATCCTAATTATGTGCATAATCATGTTTTAAGAGCAGAAGCTTCTAATGCTGCATTTGGTAAAGCAATTACGCTTAATTCAGATGGAAATATGGAATCTTTTAATGTAACACTTGGTGCTTCATGGGAAGCTCAGAATTGTTACCCTGTAGCTGTTTTATGGAAGAAAAATGGTTCAAGCTATGATTTTATAAATCTTGCGGTTAACTAATAAGATTATATTTTTAAATATTGTAACGAAAAAGGGGCATTTTGCCCCTTTTTTATTTGATTAAAGAAAAAATTTCTTTCATTGCCATTTTTGATTCAGGAAAATGAAAAAGCATCCATACATGAATCATTTTTGGATATTCAAAATAAGATAAATCAATACCTTTTTTATCGCATAGTTCTTTTAGTTTTACACAGTCAGAATAAAGGACATCATGTGTGCCAATAAAAACACTCATCTTAGGTAGTCCTTCTAGTGAACCATATATTGGACTTAATTCTGCTTTTTGCAGATTTTCATTTTTAGCAAAAGTTTCAGCGGCTAGTTTAACTGTATCAAGGTCTAAGAAAGGGTCTAAATGTGCCATGGGTTTAATTCTTGGATTTGACATGGAAATATCCAACCAAGGTGAAAGCATTATAACTTGATCAGGCATTGCTATTTTTTCTTTTTTTAATTTTTGAACTAATGCAAGAGACATACCACCACCAGCAGAGTCTCCCATGATAATGATTTTTTTGTTTCCATATTTTTCAACGGTCTTTTTATACGATTTAACAACCATTTTCAGTATTTCGTCTTGAGAGTAATCTGGAGAAATTGGATAATCAGGAAAAACAATGCTACACGATAATTTTCTTAAAAAACGATTTACAAAACGCCAGTGATGACCAGTTGCTTTAAAAATATAACCTCCACCATGCAGATAAAAAATAACATGTTTTGGAGTGTTGTTGTTTTTTTGTTCAATTAAAAACAACTGATGTCTCTCAATAAGAAATTCACTTATTTTCCATTTTTTTTTAAGCCAAAAAGGGTAGGAGCTAGAACGGAAATAAGATTTTTTATTACTTGATAATGAGAGATAAAATTTAATTGCTTTAGTTCGAAAAGGGATTAGTCTAAACCCAAAAGCAATTATATCTGATCTTAAACTCATTTATATTTATAGACCTTTTAATTCAAGAGCTTTTAGAGTATTCATCATTAATGAAACAATAGTCATGGGGCCAACTCCTCCTGGAACAGGGGTGATAAATGAACATTTTTTAGAGACCTCTTCAAAATGAACATCCCCTTTAAGGCTCCATCCTCTTTCTCTTTGTGGATTGGGCACTCTTGTTGTACCAACATCTACTACAACAGCACCATGTTTTACCATGTCAGCAGTTATAAATTCAGGCTTCCCGATGGCAGCAACAATAATGTCAGCATCTAAACAAATAGTTTTTAAATCTTTTGTTCTTGAATGTGCTAGAGTAACTGTACAATTACCAGGATTGCTATTTCTTGCAAGTAAAATACTAAGTGGCATTCCAACAATTGTGCTTCTTCCAACAACTACACAATTTTTACCTTCGGTTTCTACATTGTTTCTTTTAAGAAGCTCCATTATGCCAGCAGGTGTAGCAGGAAGAAAACCAGGTAAATTTAATACCATTTTACCAATGTTTTCGGGATGAAAACCATCTACATCTTTGCTAGGGTGAATGCTTGATTTTATTAGTGATTCATCAATATGGTCGGGGAGAGGAAGTTGCACAATAAACCCATCTATGTTTTTATCGTTGTTAAGTTCCTTAATCTTTTCAAGTAAGGTTTGTTCACTAACAGTATCATCATACTGAATAAGAGAGCTTTCAAATCCAATTTTTTCGCAGGTTTTTACTTTAGAAGTAACATATGTTAACGATCCCCCATCATTTCCAACAAGCACTGCTGCAAGATGAGGTATTTTCATTCTAGATTTTTTTCTTTTTTTTACTGCTAAAGCAAGTTCTGTCTTTATGTTTTCAGCTGTTTTTTTACCATCTAGAATTTCCATGATCATTTATTTAAGCAAACTCATTAATAATTTGTTCCGCAAGTTCTTCACCGATTCGATTTTGAGCCTCATTTGTTGCAGCACCAATATGAGGAGTGCACGCAATTTTTTTGTGCGATAACAAATCCTTTCTAGGGTTTGGTTCGTTTTCATAAACATCTAGAGCAATACAATCAACCTTTCCGTTATCAAGAGCTTCAATTAAAGCACTTTCATCAATTACTCCACCTCTTGCTGCATTAACGATTTTAATGCCGGTTTTCATTTTATCAAATTCATTTTTACTGATAACAGCACTTCCATCTGCTTGTTTGGGAACATGTAGAGATAGGTAATCCAAATCACTTAAAACACTATTTAAATCATTTGTTGGTGTAATCTTTACCGATACGTTTTGATTATTTCCAACAGGCACAGATATATCAATTGAATTTGTAATAAATTGATCAACTGCGACAACATCCATACCAACTCCTAAAGCGTAAGATGCTAAACTTTGACCAATCCTACCAAAACCAACAATTCCTATTTTTTTGCCCCTTAATTCAGAACCTTTTGCATAGGCCTTTTTTAGTTTTGAAAACTCTCCGTTTTCCATGTTTTTAAAGGAATCGTACATAAATCTAGAAAGAACAAATAATTCCCCCATAACTAACTCAGCGACAGACTGTGAAGATGCTGCGGGAGTGTTGATGACTTTTAGCCCTTGACCTCTTGCATAATCGACATCTATATTATCCATACCCACACCACCACGGCCAATTAATTTTAAACTTGGACAGGAATCTATTAATTCCTTACGAGCAGTTGTTGCACTTCTTACCAAAAGGCAAGAAACATTATTATTGTTAATATAATTTTCTAGGTTTTCTTGAGCGATTTTCTCAGTAATTACTGTATATCCAGCTTGTTCAAGTTTATTAATTCCTACTTGTGATATTCCGTCGTTTGCAAGTACTTTCATTAGATAATAATTATGCGGTTTTGTTTAATTCTTTCATTAGCTCTATAAGTGTTTTTACACTATCTAGTGGAAGGGCATTATACATAGATGCTCTATATCCACCAACTGATCGGTGTCCTTTCAATCCAACAATTCCAGCATTTTGCCAAAGATTATCAAAAATCTCTTTTTTTGATTCATCTTGTAAAAGGAAAGTAACATTCATATTCGAGCGATCTTCCTTATTTACTGGAGAGTTAAATAAAGGATTTGAATCTATTTCATTGTATAGAAGATTTGCTTTTTCATTATTGGTGTTTTCTATTGCTTTGACTCCTCCGTTTGCAAGTAAATATCGAAGATTTAGCATTGCTACATAAACAGAAAAAACAGGTGGAGTATTGAGCATGGAATCTTTTTCAATATGAGATTTAAGATTAAGGTATGTGGGTAAAAAATCAGATGAAGAAGCGCCAAGAACTTCGTCTTTTACAATATAAAGAGTTGCTCCAGCTGGTCCAAGATTTTTTTGAGCACCAGCATAAATTAGATCAAAATCTTTTATATTTATTTCTTTTGAAAAAATATCAGATGACATGTCGCAAACTAATGGAGCTTTTTTGTCAGGTGAGTTCTTAAATTGAGTTCCAAAAATTGTATTATTAGACGTATAATGAATGTAATCTAAATCTTCAGGTATATTATACTCTTTAGGGATGTAGGAATAGTTTTGATCTTTTGAGCTTGCAATTATACTAGCATCTATTCCGACAGATTTAGCTTCTTTAAATGCTTTTGTAGCCCATGTTCCTGTATCGATATAACCAGCTTTTTTATTTGAACGCATCATGTTTAGAGCTGAGACTATAAAGCCTAAAGATGCTCCTCCCTGTAAAAAAGCAACACTGTATCCATCAGGCACATCCAATGCTTTTTTTACTAAATCAATTGTTTCATCCATCACAGCAACAAAATCTTTGTGACGATGAGAAACCTCAAGTATTGATAAACCATTGAAATTTAAAACAGCTTCCGAAGCTTCTTTAAATACATCTTGAGGTAAGATGCAAGGTCCTGCACCAAAATTATGTTTCATAATTATTATTTAATTTCAATAATCTAGATTTTAATAATGTTTTTGAACTAGGATTTCTTTGCCGCAGTAGATTTCTTTGCCGCAGTAGATTTCTTTGCCGCAGTAGATTTCTTTGCCGCAGTAGTTTTCTTAGCTGTTGTAGTTTCTTCTTTTGTAGTTTCTTTTTTTGTAGTTTCTTTTTTAGCTTTTACCGCCTTTTTTTTAACTGGTTTATATGCTTTTACAGCACTTTTTCTCTTTCTAGAGTTTCCGTATGAACCTATTGTTCTTTTTCCTTTTGCAGTTTTTCTGTCCCCTTTTCCCATTGAAATATGTTTTTATGAATCACGAAATTAGCTATTTTTTTGGACTGATGAATGCTAAATGCACTAATATCCAAATTGACTTTAGTAATTTAAATATTAAATACTTTTGATATCTATAATTTTACGTTTTGAATTATGAGTTTTTATATACCAATTAAAGAATTTTGTAACGAAATAGTTTCATCGTTTGATTTAATTCCTCCTCAAAGAAAGGAGTTGTTGAATAATTTGTCATTTATAATAGATAAGAATTGTAATAATGATGAAGTTTTGAATTTAATTTTTGTCTGTACTCACAATTCTAGAAGAAGTCAATTTGCAAATATCTGGGGATATATTGCATCTATTTATTATGATTTGCCACTGCTAAAAATATATTCTTGTGGCACAGAAGAGTCATCTTTAAATATTAATGTACTTAATACATCAAAAAAAACAGGCTTTAAAGTGTTTTCAGGTGGAACAAAAAACTCAAATATTAATTATCAACTATTTTACTCGGATAATAATCATATAGAATGTTATTCAAAAAAGATATTTCATCCATCCCTTCCTAAAACAAATATTATTTCAGTAATGACTTGTTCTGATGCAGATCAAAATTGCCCTATAATTCCAAACTCTATAGTTAGATTCTCCATGACCTATGATGATCCTAAAATTTATGATAATACAAAAGAATGTGGACAGCAATATAAGCAAACAGAAAGTATTATTGCAAGAGAAATTTTTTATGTTTTTTCAAAAATTCAACTTCTTTAGATTTCGAATGATTTGAGAAATAATTTAGTTTATTTTTTTTGTTAATTAATAAAATTATCTTGCCTTTGATTTGGACATTAGGTTTTTTAGCATTTATTTTGGCCTACTCAAAAAAGATAAATAATCATTATGTCAAAAAACCTTGTTATTGTCGAGTCTCCTGCAAAAGCTAAAACTATAGAGCGTTACTTGGGGAAGGATTTTACTGTAAAATCTAGTTTTGGTCATGTTCGTGATCTTGCAAAAAAAGGATTATCAATTGATGTGGAAAATAATTTCGAACCTAATTATGTTATTTCACCTGATAAGAAACAGGTTGTTTCGGAGTTGAAAAAATTAGCCAAAGATTGTGATGTTGTTTGGTTAGCAACTGATGAAGATAGAGAGGGAGAAGCGATTTCTTGGCATCTTTTTGAAGCATTAAATTTAAAAAACAAAGATACTAGAAGGATTAGTTTTAATGAAATCACTAGTAAAGCGGTTTTAAAAGCAATAGATAATCCTAGAGATATAAATAGAGAACTTGTAAATGCACAGCAAGCAAGAAGAGTTCTCGATAGAGTTGTTGGATTTGAGCTATCTCCGGTTTTATGGAGAAAAGTTAAACCAAGTTTGTCTGCAGGAAGAGTTCAATCTGTTGCGGTTAAATTAATCGTTGATAGAGAAAATGATATTTTAGCCTATACATCAAAAGATTATTTTCGAGTTCAAGGAGTGTTTAAATCAAACAATGGTTTATTGAAATCAGTTTTGGATAAAACAGTTGAAAGTTCAGAAGATACAAAAGAATTATTTGAAAAACTTTCCAATGCTTCTTTCAATATAGCTGATCTACAGACAAAACCAGCCACAAAATATCCAGCAGCTCCTTTTACGACATCAACTCTTCAACAAGAAGCAAGTTTAAAGCTTGGTTTTTCGGTTTCTCGTACCATGAGAGTTGCCCAGAGTTTATATGAATCAGGTAAGATTACATATATGCGAACAGATTCTGTTAATTTGTCTGATACAGCTATTGACTCTGCAAAAGATGCTATTGTTGAATCATACGGAATAAATTATTCTAATCCTAAAAAATACACCACCAAGAATTCAAATGCACAGGAAGCTCATGAGGCCATTAGACCTACAGATTTTAAAACGCATCAAGTAGAAGGCGAAAGTGATGCGATTAAACTTTACGATTTAATATGGAAAAGAGCCATAGCAAGTCAGATGTCAAAAGCACAGCTAGAACGAACGACTATTAAAATTTCAAATAATCAAACCATCGAAAATTTTTTAGCAAAAGGAGAAGTGATAAAATTTGATGGTTTTTTAAAGGTTTATATAGAAACCAATACTGATGATCAGGATGACCTAGAAGACGATTCAATATTGCCAGCTGTTTCATTAGGCGAAAACCTTATTGAGCAATCTATAATAGCAACACAAAAATTCTCTAGACCGCCTGCTAGATATATGGAAGCGTCTCTGGTAAAAAAACTTGAAGAATTAGGTATAGGAAGACCATCAACATATGCTCCAACTATTACAACAATTCAGAATAGGGGATATGTAGAGAAGAAAGAAAAGCAAGGCAAAGAAAGAAACTATGAAGTTATTTCTCTTGTGAATAATCAAGTTTCGTCAGAAATTAAAACTGAAATTACTGGAAAAGAAAAAAATAAATTATCTCCTACGGATATTGGAACTTTGGTGACAGAATTTCTTAATACAAACTTTTCTCAAATAATGGATTACAATTTTACAGCCCAGATTGAAGAGGAGTTTGATGAAATAGCACAGGGAGTTAAAAGCTGGACAGGAATGATTAAGGAGTTTTACAAACCTTTCCATAAGACTATTGATGATACACTTGAAAATAGCGATAGGGTTACTGGTGAAAGAGCTTTAGGTACAGATCCTCAATCAGGTAGAGAGGTAATTGTTAGAATGGGAAAATTCGGGCCTATGGCTCAGATTGGAGATGAAGAAAAAGATAATAAAAAACCTGTTTTTGCATCTTTAAGAGAAGGTCATAGTATCGGAACAATTACTCTTGAAGAAGCTTTGGAATTGTTTAAATTACCTCGTGTCTTAGGCTCTTTTGAAGAGCAAGATGTCAAAGCAAATATTGGACGTTTTGGTCCTTATGTACAATTGGGTAGGCTTTTTGCATCTATTCCAAAGGAAGAGGATCCGATGACTATTGAATTAGACAGAGCGATAGAATTAATTATTGAAAAAAGAAAAGAAGATGCAAGTCGAACTTTAAAAACCTTTTCAGATCGAGACGATGTTTTAGTTTTAAATGGTAAGTGGGGACCATACATCAAAATTGGAAGAAAGAATTTTAAAATTCCTAAAGGAACAGAGATAGATTCATTGACACTTGAAAAGTGTATTGAGATATCCAATCAAGCTCCAGCCTCTAGAAAAAGGACTTCTAAAAAGAAAAAATAATTTTCGTTCTTATATTGCAATGTCAAGTTAATGAGGTCGGAATAGATAACAATTCTTTTTAAGAATCATGTCTTTTTTGTCTAATCTGTTTATAGAGGCTTATAAAGTGTTTTATATAAAAGAAACAGAGTATAGGAAATACAATAACGACAAGTTTATTGAATTTTAATGCACCAGTAAAATCAAAATGAATTAGATGTTGAATACTTCTTGTGATGCCGCATCCTAAACAATTTTTGTTTAAGATAAGTTGAGATAAACATAAACTTTGCCCATTGTCAAAATAATTTATTGGTAAAATTAAAAGAACAATAGGCAAAGCAGTTAACAATAGAACCTGTATTATGTGCAGAGTTCTCAAGTTGTTGTTAAGTGTTTTTGGATACTACAATCATGGCATGAATTATTCCAGGAAGGCCACATAGTAGAGTCAATAAAATATTGATGACCACTGGTTTTGTTTCCCAATTAGTTACTAGACCTACAGCTAAAAAAGGTATAAACCAAGCAAGAACATATAAAACCCAAACCGGAGTGTCATCCGAAGATGATTTATGTTTTGTTTTATTGTTAAAACTATTTGCGTTTATTTTTTTTGAGGCTCTGTCTATTTTTCTGATTTGTTTTCTTTTACTTAAATTAGATACAGCGACTTTTTCTTTTAAAGAAGAAATCTTTTTCTTCCCATGAAGTTGAATGATATCCTCAGTTTCAATTGTTTTTTCATCAGCTATGTCTACTGAAACAAATTCTTTAGAATTATTGTTTATTGAAGAGAAATTGCTCTGCTCTTTGGTGTTTTCATTTGTGAGAACAAGATTATTAGCATCTGATTCAATATTTTTATGAGTTTCATAGTTTTTAAAAGAGGATTCTTTCTCTTTTTTTCGTTTAACTTTTTTCTTTGTTGAATTTTTGTTGAATTGAACAGAATATCCAATCGAATATCTCTTTTTTTGAATTGAACAGCTATAAAGAAAAATTAGAGCAAATGTTAAGTAGAAGTATTTTTTTAAATTCATATATTATAGATTAATTAAACATAATTTAAATGTAGTAATTATTTCATCAAATATTTTATTTCTTTTATCTTTGTTTTTATTATGGCAGGAAGTATAAATAAAGTTATCTTAATTGGGAATCTAGGAAAAGATCCAGAAGTGAGAAGATTGGAAAATGGCATTGCTGTTGCAAATTTCCCTATTGCAACATCAGAGTCTTATCTTGATAAATCTAGTGGTCAAAAAAAAGAAGTCACAGATTGGCATGACATTGTTCTTTGGAGAGGCTTGGCTGAACTTTCAGAAAAATATTTAAAAAAAGGTCAAAAGGTATATGTAGAAGGAAGGTTGAAAAAACGTTCTTGGCAAGATAAAGAAGGAAATACAAGATATAGTGTGGAGGTGGTTGCAGACAACATGACTATGTTATCTAAACCAGCACAGTCAAAAGCTGCTTCAAGTTCTTATTCAAGTGAAGCTACACCAGAAGCTCCAAAACCCATAACAATAGATACTACACCTGATAAATCAGATGATCTTCCTTTTTAGATGCATGCACTAATTATATTTGTTTTTTCTATTATTCCTTTAAATACCACCGGTTTTCAATTTGGTTTTAACGAACTTGGCTATTTGCTAGTAATTTTATTTTTATTGTTTTTTTCTATTATGATGTCAGCTTCTGAAGCTGCATTTTTTTCATTAAGTCCAAGTGATACAGATAGCTTGGGTAATGAGGACTCTAAAAAATCTAAAACTATTCTTTATCTACTTGAAAAACCAAGAGATTTATTAGCAACAATATTAATAACCAATAATTTGGTTAATGTGGGGATCATTATAGTTAGTTCTTATCTGATTAATTCATTGTATCCAGCAAGTTATAGTAATTTGTCTCGATGGCTTATAGATGTTATTGGGATAACATCTTTTATTTTGATTTTCGGAGAAGTAATTCCTAAGATATATGCAACAAGAAACATTTTGCGAACAGTAAAATTAACATCTAATATGCTTTATTATTTGAATAAATTCCCTCCAATATCTTGGTTTAGATTTTTTTTGGTAGGAGGAACTTCTTTGTTTAAAAATTTTTTCAAGAAGAAAAAAGTTAAAATATCATCTGATGAGATAGAGCAGGCTTTAGCTTTAACCAAAGAAGAATCATCAACTGACGAAGAGCAAAAAATATTAGAAGGGATTGTTAAATTTGGTAATACTGAAGTTAGTCAGATTATGAAATCAAGAATTGAAATTTCTGCTCTTGATCAAAAAACAGATTTTCATCATGTATTGCTTCATATTAAAGAATCTGGTTATTCACGAATTCCTATTTTTGAAGACACCTTGGATAATATACAAGGTATTCTTCATATAAAAGATTTATTGCCTTATTTATCCGTTTCCTCTGATTTTAATTGGAAGCAATTTATTCGCAAACCTTTTTTTGTTCCAGAAAACAAAAAAATTGATGATTTGCTTAAAGAGTTTCAAGTATTGAAAATGCATATGTCAGTAGTTGTTGATGAATACGGTGGTGTTAGCGGATTGTTAACTCTTGAAGATATTTTAGAAGAAATAGTAGGAGATATTACCGATGAGTTTGATGAAACTGAAATTATCTATTCAAGAATAGATGATAATACGTTTGTTTTTGAAGGAAGAACAAGTCTAATAGATTTTTGCAAAGTTTTTGATATCGATCAAAAAGATATTGATGAAGCCAAGGGAGATGCAGATACAATTGGTGGATTAATTATCGAGCAGGCCGGAAGAATTTTGAAAAATAATGAATTTGTTATTTGTGGTCCTTTAAAACTTACCGTTGAATCTTCAGATAAAAGAAGAATTAAAATGGTCAAAGCATCAAGAATTAATATAGAAAATGAATAAATTAATTTTTTTACTTTTTATTGCGTATTTGTTTTTTTCGTGTGAGCAAGAAATACTTATCCCAAAACCACCTACCAATTTACGTGTTGATTTACCAAAGCATCAATATAAAAGACTCCAAGAGAACCTCCCTTATACATTTGATATTCCCTCAATTTATAATTATAAAATAATGGAAGAGAATAATTTATTGATAAAATTGGGAATGCTTAGAGATGAGAATAAAGATGTTTCATCAAGCTCTCATTCTTCAAAAAATAAAGACTGGAACTTAAAAATTTCTTATAAAAAGATAAATAATCAAGATACGATATCTTTAAATAACCTTATTAATCACTGTCATAGCAGAGTTGATTATCATAAAATAAAAGCAATTGGAATAAATGACCAGTCTATATATAAAAAAGAGAATAATCTATACGGAACATTTTTTGAACTCCAAGGAGATGTTGCCGTTCCTTTCCAATTTTATTTCACAGATTCCTTAAACACGATTGTTTTTGGCGAAGTAACACTTGGGTGTCAGCCTAATTGGTCTAAGATGCAAGGCAAGTTAATGTACGTTAAAAAGGATATGTTACGTATTTTTAATTCTTTTGAGTGGAAAGAAAAATAAATTCAGTAATCATTTCCTTTGGAAGTAATATTGGTAATCGCCTATATAATTTCGATAAAACTGTTGAGAGATTAAACTCTTCAAATATTGAAATATTGAAATTTGCATCACTAATTGAAACCGAACCTGAAGGAATGGATGATTGTTCAGATAAGTTTCTGAACACTGTTATTCTTGCCAATACAACATTGGAACCCATAGCCTTGTTAAATGAGTTAAAAAGAATTGAAATTGATTTAGGTAGAAATCCTTTAAATAAATCAAAATCATTGCCTAGATCAGTTGATTTAGACATTATTTTTTATGATGATTTAATTCTTAATTCTGAAGAATTAACTATTCCACACCCATCTTATAAACAAAGATATTTTGTCATGCAGCCACTTATGGATATTGCTCCTGACTGGGTTGATCCAGAATTAAAAATAACGATAAACGAACTTTATCAACAATGTTTTTTTAGTTAAAAAAAACAAATTTGTTATTACTTCAATAATTGTTCATATTTTTGCCCTCGATTTAAACTATTATTTAATAATTCGATTATGAAATTCAAACCATTTAAAATATTGTTTTCATTGTCAGTTTTAGGTTTGCTAACAACTGCATGTGACGCTTTGAAGGATTTAGATTATGTTGTTTCGCCTAGCCCACTTGAAATGCATGGTGATTCTGTTAAAATTCAAGTGACTGTTAAGGTTCCGGAAAAAGGAATAAGAAAAAAAATTGTTGCAGAATTATCTCCAATGTATGGAGATTTAGCACTTGATCCTATAAGATTAAATGGAGAGAAAATTGAAGCTGGTGAAAAAACAATTCCATTTAAACCAGGAGGAACGGTTACTTACAATCAGTTTGTTGCTTATGCTCCTACTATGGAAAATGCAGAACTTACCATTTCAGGTAAGGTATATAAAGGAGCTGTTGGAGGAAAAGAAATAACAAAAGCGGCATTACCTTCTACAAAAATTGCAGATGCCACTATTATTACTCCTTTGTTAGTAAATAAAGATTATAAGGTTATTGGAGAAGATTTCGAGTTTGAAAGAGTTAAGGAATATTCAACCAGTGCGATTGTTAATTTTGATAAAGCGAAGTCTAATGTTAAAGCTATCGAATTAAAAGATACAGACATTGTAGCTCTTAAAGAATGGTTAATTGCAAGCACCAGTAATCCCAAAATTAAAATCAAGTCAATTAGTATTAATGGTTTTGCATCACCTGAAGGCGAGACTTCAAAAAATGATTCTCTTTCTTCTGATAGAGTAAAGGCTGCTAGATCAGCTCTTGAGAAATTGGTTACTGTGAAAAAAGAAACTCTTGTAGACTTGTCATCAGTGAATTATTCATTAAAAGGTCTTGGAGAAGATTATGAAGGATTTAAGACAGCTCTTCGTGCTTCTGAAGAAATAAGTAAAGAAGATCAAGATCTTTTAATCAGAATTGTTGAAATGAATAATGATCCTGAAACTAGAGAGAAAGAAATTAGAAATTTAGCAAAAGCTTTTAAAAATTTAGAGAAATTTATATTCCCAATGTTAAGAAGATCAGAAATTGTTGTGACTTATGACTTAGAAGGTTTTTCTGATGAAGAATTAAAAACAATCGCGGTATCTAATCCAGATTCACTTAAAGCAGATGAATTAATGCAGGCGGCAAAAGTTACAGAAGATAACGAAACGAAAGTTTTAATTTATCAAGCAGCTAGTGCAAAAGATGCAGAGAACACATTGATTTTTAATAATATGGGCGTTGCTCAATATAATTTAGCTAAAATAGATGAAGCTAAAGAAAGTTTTTCAAAAGCAAATTCAATCAAAGAGAATGTGATTTCAAAAAACAATATGGCTGCTGTACATGGAATTCAAGGAGATAGAAATTCTGCAAAAGAACTTTTGGAGCAAGCATCTGGTGCAGGAAAAGAAGTGAATTACAATACAGGTATTTTAAATATTATGGATGGTAATTATGCAAAAGCAGTTGAAAATTTTGGTTCAGAATCTTCTTATAATAAAGCATTAGCTCAAATTTTAGATGGTTCCGTTGATCAATCGGTATCTACTTTGGATAATAGCATTGATAAGGAAAGTGCACAAGGGTTTTATTTGAAAGCTATAGCATCATCAAGACAAAACGATGTGGATGGTGTTGTTGGAAATCTTAAAAGTGCAATGGCTTTAGATGCTTCATACAAAGAGAAAGCGGCTAATGATCGTGAGTTTTTAAACTTTTACGAAAATGCATCTTTTTCTGGAATTGTGAAATAACTTTTTAGATATTAATTTTATAAAAAAGAGACCAATTGGTCTCTTTTTTTATTTTAGTATTTTATTATTATGAATTTCAATCATATTTCGTATGATGAGTTTAAACACTCACAACACATAAATGAATTTTATTCTAAGCAGGAAATTGTTCAGGAACTTATAGGATTGCCTTATAATATTGAAAATTTTCAGAAGCAAATTAATTTAAAACAAAATTCTTTTGATTTAAATAAAAGAAAAATTCTATCAGAGGTTTTGTTTGAAAATTATAAACAAGTTAAACTAAGCGCAAGGCTTCAACAAAATTTATCTCAACTAAACAAATCAAACACTTTTACTATTACTACTGGACATCAGCTTAATTTGTTTGCTGGGCCTGCATATTTCTTTTATAAGATTTTACATGTCATAACGATGTGTAATGAGTTAAAAATAAATTATCCTAATTGTAATTTTGTTCCTGTTTTTTGGATGGCTTCAGAAGATCACGATATTGAAGAAATCAGAAAAGTTTTTGTTTTTGGCAAAGAATTAATTTGGAAAACAAAACAAGAGGGTTGTGTGGGTAATTTTGATTGCAAAGGATTGTCAGAATTGCTTGATGAATTTAAAGAATTTTATAAAAATAATCCTTCTTCTGATATTGTAGAAACTTTGAATTCTTATGAGGGAAATACTTTGTCAAAAGCAACTTTTAATTTATTAAATTATTTGTTTGGGGATAAAGGATTGATCATTTTAGATGCGAATAATAAAAATTTAAAAAAACTTTGTAAACCTTTGTTTTTAAAGGAAATAAATGAAATGTTTATTCAGAAAAATGTAAATAAAACCAATGAAATTTTAAAGTCTAATAACATTAAAAATCAAGCTTTTGTTCGTGAAATTAATTTGTTTTTTATTGGTCAAAACAATAAAAGAGAAAGAATAAAAATTAAAAAAAATGATTTTGTTATTGGAGATGCTATTTTCACTAAAAATCAGTTAATCGAAATGATTGATAGTAGTCCAGAATCATTTTCTCCAAATGTGCTTTTTCGTCCTTTATATCAAGAATTAATATTACCTAACTTATGCTATGTAGGAGGTGGCTCTGAATTAAAATACTGGATGCAATTAAAAAATACTTTTTTATCAGCAAAAATTCCATTTCCAATATTATCGCAACGTAAAACATTGTTTTATCTAAATAAATCTATTTTTTCTAAAATTCAATCTTTAAAAATCCCAATAGTGGATTTATTTAAAAATCAATCAGAAATTTTCAAACAATCTTTAAATCTTAGTAAACAGCAATTAAACTGGAACAAAACAGATAATTGTTTTGAAGGATTTCTTAAAGAAGTTTATACTAATACTGATCATTTTAGTAAATCTGATATTACCTCATTAAATGCAGATTTACGTAAAATAACTAAAGTAAAAGAATCTATAATAAAGAAGGTTGATAAAATAAATAATCGTCGTTTTGATCAAATAAAAACGGATATAAATAAGATTCATTCATGCTTTTTTCCAGATGGCACTTATCAAGAAAGAAAACTTCATTTTTTTCATTTTTGTCCTGATGGAAATCTAGAATTAATGGATAAATTGTATTCTGAATTTGAACCTTTTAATAATTCAGTTTTAATAGTCAGTGAATAAATAATAAAATGAATTAGTTATAAATTTTTATTTTCAAGTAATAAACTTATTTTTGTTATTGTTCTTAGAATATATATGAGAAATATTATTTTTCTAATTATTGGTTTTTTATTTCTTTTTTCTTCTTTATTTTCACAGGAGATAAAAGAAAATAAATTATCATTAGATGTTGATTTTGGTGTTACAAATGCTGTAAGGCCTTATACGCCTGGTTACTTTTCTAATACAATAGGGCTTTATCATGCTTCACTTGGAACAAGATATATGTTTAACAACAGATATGGCATCAAGTTAGATGTTGGGTATGATAGAATTACCGATGATCAGTTTAAATTCTGGAATATTGATGGAGGTGTAAGTGGAAGCTTGCCTTTTCAAACCAATTATTCACGTATATCATTGCAGGGAGTGATGGATTTAGGTCGTATGTTGAAATTTGAAAATTTCGCAGAGCGTTTAAGTTTATTATTTCATACTGGTGGCGGATTGTCTCAGATTTCAAGAAAGGGCAATGATAGTTTATCTCCAAATGACCCTTTATCTGACAATATGATTAATTTTATTTTTGGATTTAGACCTCAAATTCAATTAGGTAATAGGGTGGCTTTGTTTTTTGATGCCTCTTTTATTTGGCATATATATCAGCGATATACTTTTGATATGAATGCCAGTGTTTATAAAAGAGGTTTTGATGGATTTATTGCCAATGCTAGTGTAGGGTTAAATTTTTATTTAGGAAAAAATCAAAAGCACCATGATTGGTCATTTACACCATGCTTTCCTGACATGTCTTATTTAGAAGAAGAAAACTTATCCTTACAAAACAAAAATGATGTTTTAAATAATAAAAATGATGAATTAGAAAATCATATAAAAGATGATGATGGAGATGGTGTAATTAATTATTTAGATGAAGAAGCAAATACAGAACTTGGTGCAAAAGTTAATGATAAAGGAGTTAATCTAAGGTATGTTGATTCAGATAATGACGGTGTTAATGATCTTTATGATAAATGTCCAAATGTTGCAGGGCTTGAGGAATTTGATGGATGTCCTGAATCAATAGTAATTGCAACAGATCCAACTGACCCAACAGACCCAACAGATCCAACAGATCCAACAGATCCAACAGACCCAACAGATCCAACAGACCCAACAGATCCAACAGATCCAACTGACCCAACAGATCCAACAGACCCAACAGATCCAACAGATCCAACAGACCCAACAGA
>Ga0163108_10001090_pt1 | contig 20005 bp, 18 predicted proteins | sample Fk1155metaG_FD_109644 | JGI IMG/M metagenome (GOLD analysis project Ga0163108, IMG submission 109644) | Marine microbial communities from the Central Pacific Ocean - Fk160115 155m metaG | ecosystem: Environmental > Aquatic > Marine > Oceanic > Photic zone | place: The Central Pacific Ocean...
CGCCACTTCGACGGTGGTGATGTTCGGTCTGATGTATCTCAACACCTATCTGCTTTCGCATGTGTTCTGGTCGGAAACGCGGGCCTACATGGCGCTGCTGATGGGGGCCACGATGGCGGTCATCATGCTGGCCTTCATGCTGTCGATGTATTCCAGCAAGTCTCTGAACATCGCCATTTTCCTGGGCGCGGGCGTGGTCTTCGGCGTTTCGCTGTGGCTGGTGCGCAGCCAGTTCACGGTGGGCGACACAAGCTACATGCGCGCGATGATCCCGCACCATTCGATCGCGATCATGACATCGAGCCGGGCCGATATCTCGGATCCGCGCGTGCGCAAGCTGGCCGACGAGATCATCTATGCCCAGGACAAGGAAATCGCCGAGATGCGGTATCTGATCGCCGACATCGAAGCCTCGGGCGATGCGACCCAGCAGGAAAATCCCCCGGCGGCCCAGGTCGTCAGCGTCGATCAGGCCCTGTCCTCGGCCGAGGTCAGCGTCCTTGATCCGGAATTCCTGACCAATGATGACATCGCGCAGATATTCCCGAACGGCGCGGCCTGCACCTTCACCTACACCGAAACCAGCCAGCCTGTCCTGGCGATCGGTCAGGATGGCGCGGCCCTGACCAAGATCAGCGGCAACTTGATCCGCCTGGACGCGGAGGATGCCGCCGCGGTCGCGACGGGGCCGGCCCTGACCACCGCGGGCATGGCCATGCGGGTCAGCGCGCCCGGTGAGGGCGCCGGACTGGAGGCTGGAAGCGGCCGTCAGGAGGCGGATCTGGTCATCAATCTCGATGCGGGCCTGCAAGCGGGCTATCGTGGCCTTTACGGCTGCAATGCCTGAAGATGCCAGCTCGTCGCGATCTGCGACATGATGGCGCAAGATGACCGCGAGGCCGTCGGGAAGGCGGCCTCTTTTTCTGCCGCGTGACGGCATGGCCTTGCCTGTCGGTCGCGGATCGAAATCATGGCCGGCCCGGTCTGCAACCCTGCGATAGCGGGTCGCGACAGCTTTCCAGGGCCTGTGCCTGGCAAAGAGGTGTATGCCGGAATGTCGGCCCGTCCCGTCACGCGCTGCAGGGCCCCGGGGCGCCCGGCCGTGCAGATCAGCAGGATCCCGAAAATCTTCATTATCCTGCGACACGGCATCATCTTGTCCGGCGCGTTCGACTGACCTATCTGCCGAACCATTCCGGGGCTGGATTCGCAACCATCTGACAGCCGGCCCGGCCAACCTGTCGCACGTCACGTTCTGCACTCGCACTCAAAAGGATCGGATCACCAGATGGCACTCATCCCCGGCATCAGTCGCCGACGTTTCCTGTCAACGGCAGGTCAATTGGCGGCTGTCACGGCCCTCGGCTCTTTCGGGGCGCAAGCCTGGGCGGCACAGGGTGCGCGGCGACTGACGGCAGGCACGCGCACGATCGAGGTTCAGGGCCGGGCTGCGACGGTGTTTGGTCTCACCGACGAACGCGGCCGGCAGGGGCTGACCCTGGACATCGCGGATGGTTTCGACGTCGCGCTGGCCAACGAGGCCGGGGTGCCGACGGTCATTCATTGGCACGGTCTGACGCCGCCTTTCGGACAGGACGGAAATACCCTGTCGCAGGAACCGATTCCGGCCGGGGGGACAAAGAACTTTGCCTTCGATCTGCCGCGGGGCGGCACCAACTGGATGCATTCGCATTTCGGCCTGCAAGAGGCGCAGTTGATGGCCGCGCCGCTGATTCTTCGTGATGGCGCTGCCGACCGGCAAGAGGTCGTGATGCTGCTGCACGACTTTTCCTTCACGCCGCCCGAGGAGTTGATGGCGCGACTGGTCGGCGATGACGCAGGCCGTATCGGATCGGGCATGGCGGCGATGCAGCACGGCATGGTGCGCAGTCCGTCGCAGGATGGCACTGGCATGGCGGGCATGGATCCATCCGGCATGGAGGGCATGGAGGGCATGGATTCGATGGGCATGACGATGACGATGCCGATGTCCGGCATGGATCAGGACGACATGCCGATGGATCTGAACGACATCTCCTTCGACGCTTTCCTTGTCAACGATCGGGATCTGTCAGACCCCGAGGTGATCCGCGTCGATCGCGGCGCACCGGTCCGGCTGCGGGTCATCAACGCGGCGTCATCGACCAATTTCTGGATCGATCTCGGCGCGGTTCGGGGCAGACTGGTCGCCGTGGACGGGATGCCGGTCAGGCCCATCATCGGGCGGCGCTTCGAACTGACGATGGCGCAGCGCGTCGACATCGAAATCGATATTCCCGACGCGGCGCTGGCTCTGCCGATCCTGGCGCAACGCGAAGGCGACACGGCGCGGACGGGGCTGATCCTCGCGACGCAAGGCGCCAGGATAGACCGGATCTCGTCGCAGGCGGACCGGACCGCGCCCCCGGTGCTTCTCGATCTGGAACGCAAGCTTCTGGCTGAGACACCTCTGCAAAAGCGCACCGTCGACCGGACGCTTTCCTGCGATCTGACCGGCAGCATGGAGCCCTATGTCTGGGGCATCAATGGAAAGACGTTCGAGAACCGCGCGCCGCTGGAGGTGAAGCAGGGCGAACGGGTCGAAATCGTCATCCGCAACCGCACGATGATGTCGCACCCGATGCATCTGCACGGTCATCACTTCCAGGTCGTGGGCATCGGACCCGCGAGACTGTCGGGTGCCATGCGTGACACGGTGCTGGTTCCGGCGATGGAATCCGTGACGATCGCCTTTGACGCCGACAATCCGGGGAACTGGCCGTTTCACTGCCACAACCTGTATCACATGCAGGCGGGAATGATGACGGCCCTGCGATATCTCTGACGGACCGGCACGGGCGAGGCTGCAGGTGCGTGCCCTGGGCCGCGGCGACCCGGATCCCGTTGCGGCAGGACCGTATCCGAACGCGATCCTGAACCAGGCGTCGATCCGCCGCCCGGCCGGAGTCGCGGATGCAAGGGCATTCGCGGGCCGATATTGACGCCATGGCGCGCGCTGGCTACCAGCCTTGCCATGAGCCTCGATCTTCCCACTCCGCGCGGCGCGCTGACGCCGAACCGTCCTCTGGACGGGCTGACATGGCTGCGCGTCGGCGGCCCCGCCGAATGGCTGTTCCAGCCCGCCGATCCCCAGGATCTGGCGGAATTCCTGGTTGTCCTGGATCCGGGCATCGGGGTCTTTCCGATCGGCGTCGGCAGCAATCTGATCGTCCGCGACGGCGGCATTCGCGGGGTGGTGATCCGTCTCGGCCGGGCGTTCAATGCCATCGACATCGACGGCGACATCGTGACCGCGGGCGCCGCCGCGCTGGATGCCCATGTCGCCCGCCGGGCGGCGGAATCCGGGCTGGATCTGACCTTCCTGCGCACCATTCCCGGCAGTATCGGGGGTGCGGTTCGCATGAATGCCGGTTGCTATGGCAGCTATGTCGCCGATCACCTGATCGATGCCCGTGCCGTCACCCGCGAGGGCCGCCAGGTCACGCTGACGCCCGCGGATCTGGGCTTTGCCTATCGTCATGCCGATCTGCCCGATGGCTGGATCCTGACGGATGCGCGCTTTCGCGCCGACCGGGCCGATCCCGACGCGCTGCATCAGAAGATGGCCGACCAGATCGCCAGGCGCGATCTGGCCCAGCCGACCCGCGACCGCAGCGCCGGATCGACGTTTCGCAATCCGGCCGGTTTCAGCTCGACCGGCCGCGCCGATGACAGCCACGAATTGAAGGCGTGGACGCTGATCGATCGGGCGGGCCTGCGCGGGCATAGCTGGGGCGGGGCGCAAATGTCCGAGAAACATCCCAATTTCCTGCTGAACACCGGCGGCGCCACGGCGGCAGAGCTTGAAACCCTGGGCGAACTGGTGCGCCGCCGCGTTCGCGAGGACAGCGGCCACGATCTGCAATGGGAAGTCATGCGCGTGGGCGAGCCGCTGCCGGAAACCTGACACCATAGCCCAAGCGAACATTCTGACGAGAAACGCGAAATTTGTCTTTTGCGGCGGGTGCTTTGCGGCTATCCTGTCCGGACATGGCGCAAGATCGGGAAGAATCCGACCGCGCCGATCAAGACAGGCCCGGATCAACCGGGCTCAAGAGGCAGAAGCGTGGCGGGCAAGTCGAGTAGGACAGCCCACACCGTAGCCGTTCTGATGGGCGGACCCTCGGCCGAGCGCGAGGTGTCGCTGTCATCGGGTCGCGAATGCGCGGCGGCGTTGCGGGTGGCGGGCTATGATGTAACCGAGGTCGAGCTCGGGCCGGAACCGGGGGCGGAGATCGCCACGCGGCTGAATGGCCTGCGGCCCGATGTCGTCTTCAATGCCTTGCATGGCCGCTGGGGCGAGGATGGCTGCGCACAAGGCGTTCTGGAATGGCTGGACCTGCCCTATACCCATTCCGGCGTGCTGGCTTCGGCCCTGGCGATGGACAAGACGCGGGCCAAGGATGCGTTCCGCGCCGCCGGCCTGCCGGTTCTGGAAAGCGTGATCGCCGAACGCGCCGATGTCAGCGCCCGCCACGTCATGCCGGCCCCCTATGTCGTCAAGCCGAATGACGAGGGTTCCAGCGTCGGTGTCTATATTATCGCGTCGGAAAACAATGGCCCACCCGCGCTGGACGACAGGATGCCGGCACGGGTGATGGTCGAAACTTATGCACCGGGCCGCGAATTGACGACCACGGTGATGGGCGAGCGCGCGCTGGCCGTGACCGAGATCTTCGCCGAGGGCTGGTATGATTACGATGCGAAATACCGCCCCGGCGGCTCGCGCCACGAAATTCCGGCCGATCTGCCCGCCGACATCACCGAAGCCTGCCTCGATTACGCCTTGCGGGCGCATCGCGCGCTTGGCTGTCGCGGCCTCAGCCGGTCGGATTTCCGCTGGGATGACAGCCGCGGCCGCGACGGGCTTTATCTGTTGGAGGTCAATACCCAGCCCGGCATGACGCCGACCTCGCTGGCGCCGGAACAGGCGGCCCATGCCGGCATCGATTTTCCCGCCCTGATGCGGTGGATGGTGGAGGATGCGCTGTGTCGGCCGTGATCGATCATCGTCCGCAGCAGCGGCAATTGCAGCCGCCGCCGCAGCCCCGGCAAAGGCGCGATCCCGCGCCGTCGCGGTTGCAATACCGGCTGGAGCGGGTGTGGCTGAAGCCGCTTTATCGCCGGGTGATCCGGGTGGGTGTGCCGGCATTCCTGATCGCGATGACGGCGGGCCTGTGGCTGTCGGACCAGGATCGCCGTGCCGCGCTTGGCGCCGGCGTCGCCGGGCTGGTGGACAAGGTGCAGAGCCGCGAGGAATTTCAGGTCCGCATGATGACGATCGAAGGCGCCTCGCCCGTCGTGGACAAGGCCCTGCGCGGGATGCTGCCGGTCGATCTGCCGGCCTCCAGCTTCGATATCGACCTGACGGCGATGCGGCTTCAGGTGATGCAACTGGACGCGGTCGAATCCATCGACCTGCGGATCAAGCCCGGCGGCATCCTCTCGGCCGTCGTCAAGGAGCGGGTGCCCGCGCTGCTGTGGCGCCATGCCGCCGGGATCGACATTCTGGATGCGACCGGCAATCGGGTGGCCAGCGTGACCTCGCGCGATGTGCGGCCCGATCTGCCGCTGATCGCCGGCGATGGGGCGGATCTGGAAACCCAGGAGGCCCTGCAACTGCTGGATGCGGCGGGACCGATCCTGCCGCGGGTGCGTGGCCTGGTGCGGCGCGGCGAACGCCGCTGGGATCTGGTGCTGGACAACAACCAGCGCATCATGCTGCCCGAGGAAGGCGCGGTCATCGCGTTGCAGGCCGCCATTGCGCTGAACCGGTCGCAGGACATGCTGGGCCGCGACATCCAGGTTGTCGATCTGCGCAGCCCCTCGAGGCCGGTGCTTCGGCTGGGGATCGACGCGCGCAATTCGATCCGCAAGGCGCGCGGCCTGCCGTTGCTGGGGCCGGACGGCAATGTTCTGGACGAAGACGATAGAAAGAGGGGCTGAGCGGCGATGGTCGAATTGTATCAGACGCAGCGGGCGATGCGAAACATCCGCCGGGCGGCATTGCAACGGGGCGTGGTCGGGATCCTTGACATAGGCACCTCGAAAATCGCCTGTCTCGTTCTGAAATTCGACGGCACCGGAACGGATCGCGAGGTCGATGGCGTGGGTCCGATGGCGGGGCAGGCCAATTTCCGCGTGATCGGCGCGGCGACGACGCGCTCTCGCGGGATGCGCCGGGGCGAAATCGACACCATGGCCGAGACCGAGCGCGCGATCCGCACCGTGGTGGCCGGCGCGCAGAAGGTGGCCGGCTGCCGGGTCGATCATGTCATCGCCTGCATGTCCGGCGGGCGGCCCGCATCCTACGGGCTCGATGGCGAGATCGTGCTGGAATCGGGCAAGGTCAGCGAACATGACGTGGCCTCGGTCCTGGCGGCCTGCGAAACCCCCGATTTCGGGCGCGGACGCGAGGTGCTGCACGCGCAGCCGGTGAATTTCGCCGTGGACAATCGCAGCGGGCTGTCCGATCCGCGCGATCATGTCGGCAACCGCCTGGCCTGCGACATGCATGTGCTGACCGTGGATGAAGACGTGATCGGCAACCTGGTGCAATGCATCCGGCGCTGCGATCTGGAACTGGCCGGGGTCGCCTCGGCCGCCTATGCCTCGGCCCGGGCCGCGCTGGTCGAGGACGAGCAGGAACTGGGCGCGGCCTGTATCGACTTTGGCGGGGGCGGGACGGGCGTATCTGTTTTCATCAAGAAACACATGATCTTCTCGGACAATGTTCAGATTGGCGGTAACCTGATCACACAGGATATCGTCCAGGGGCTGCGCGTGCCGCTGGCGGTGGCCGAGCGGTTGAAGACGCTGAACGGCGGGGTCGAGGCGACCGGCCGCGACGACCGCGACATGATTGCCGTCGGCGGAGAGACAGGCGACTGGGAGGCCGACCGCCGCGTCGTCAGCCGCGCGGACGTGATCGGAGTGATGCGTCCGAGGGTCGAGGAAATTCTGGTCCATGTGCGGCAAGTCCTTGATGCGGCTGGATTTGACTTCATGCCCAGCCAGCAGATCGTGCTGACCGGCGGCGGCAGCCAGATTCCCGGCCTGGACGGGCTGGCCGCGCGCATCCTGGGCCCGAACATCCGTTGTGGCCGGCCGCTGCGAATCGACGGGCTGGCGCATCAGTTGACCGATCCCAGCTTTTCCGGCGCGGTCGGGCTGGCGCTGTTCGCCGCCCATCCGCAGGACGAATGGTGGGATTTCGAGATGCCGGCCGAGACCTATCCCGCCCGCAGTCTGCGACGGGCCTATCGCTGGTTCCGCAACAACTGGTGATTGCGACATTTTTCCGTTTGTGTGGCGTCAGGCTGGCGCCACCATATTCAGCGTGTATGGCAAGATACCGCCGATACCTGTTGAGTTCCCCGCCAGATTTTGCGGTAGCTCCGCCTTTTTCGGGTGACGCGGGGGCGTTCAATCGCTACGATTGCAGTTGATACGGGGGATTCGAACGGACGGTTCACGTCCGCAACGATCAGCGACAGACAGGCGGAAACCATGAATCTCAATCTCAATCTGATGATGAACGACGAAGAAGAACTGAAGCCGCGCATCACGGTATTCGGTGTGGGCGGCGCAGGCGGCAACGCGGTCAACAACATGATCGAGAAGCAGCTCGACGGGGTCGAGTTCGTGGTCGCCAATACCGACGCGCAGGCGCTGGCCGGATCGCGCGCCAACAACCGCATCCAGATGGGTCCGAAGGTGACCGAGGGTCTGGGCGCCGGGGCCAAGCCGGTGATCGGCGCCAAGGCCGCCGAAGAAACCATCGAGGACATCGTCGATCACCTGATGGGCGCGCATATGTGCTTCATCACCGCCGGCATGGGCGGCGGCACCGGCACCGGGGCGGCCCCGATCATCGCCCAGGCCGCGCGCGAGATGGGAATCCTGACCGTCGGCGTCGTGACCAAGCCCTTCCAGTTCGAGGGCAGCAAGCGGATGCGCCAGGCCGAAGAGGGGGTCGAGGCTCTGCAGAAGGTCGTCGACACGCTGATCATCATCCCCAACCAGAACCTGTTCCGGCTGGCCAACGAGAAGACCACCTTCACCGAAGCCTTCGCGATGGCCGACGACGTGCTGTATCAGGGCGTCAAGGGCGTGACCGACCTGATGGTCCGTCCGGGCCTGATCAATCTCGACTTCGCCGATGTCCGCGCCGTGATGGACGAGATGGGCAAGGCGATGATGGGCACCGGCGAGGCCGCGGGCGAGAACCGCGCCCAGGAGGCCGCCGAACGCGCCATCGCGAATCCGCTTCTGGACGAGATCAGCCTGAACGGCGCCAAGGGCGTGCTGATCAACATCACCGGCGGCTATGACATGACCCTGTTCGAACTGGACGAGGCCGCGAACGTGATCCGCGACAAGGTCGACAGCGATGCCAACATCATCGTCGGCTCGACCCTGGACCCGGACATGGATGGCTCGATCCGCGTTTCGGTCGTGGCGACCGGCATCGACGCCGCGGCCGCCGCGGCTGCCGAAGCGCCGGCCCCGCGCCGTTCGATGGCCGAACCGCTGACCCAGAACCCAACCATGACCCGCAAGGAAGAACCCGCCGCCGAGGCTGAGGAATCGGTGCCGCCGCGCCGCACGGCCGCACCGGTCGAGGCACGCAATCCGGCGCCGGCACCGGCACCGCAGGCCACGGAAGATATGCCGCAACCGGCCTATCAGCCCCGGCCCACGGCCCGCCCTGCCGCCGTGCGGATCGACGAGCCTTCCGAAAGCTTCTTTGCCCCGCGCGCGGCCTCGACGCCAGCCCGCGGCGAGCCGGCGCCCGAGGTTCTGGATCGTCTGCGAAAGGCGGTCGCCCATGGTGGCGAACGCAGGGCCCAGCAGGCCGCCGCGCAGCAACCCCAGCATCAGGACGCGGCGCGCGGCCAAAGCCGCATGGCCGGACTGGGCAGGATGCTGGAACGCATGGCCGGGCACGGCGAACAGGGCGGCGCCTCGAAACCCGCCGCGTCCTCGATCGCGGAACGTGTCAGCGACCGCGTCGCGGCCCGCGCCCGCCAGCAGGATGCCGATTTCGATGATCTGGCCAGCCCCGACAGCGCCCAGGATGATGTCGAGATTCCCGCTTTCCTGCGCCGCCAAGCCAACTGAGCCCATTCACGAATTCGTCACGACCTCACCCTTGAAAGGGCCGCGCATGGCGGCCCTTTTTAGTTTTTTGTCAGAACGTTACGCCATTTCGCGCGATGATTGTCTCTTTCCGCGCGGTGAATGTTTCAGGCGGTTACAATTCGTTAATTGAACGCCCGTGCGGCTGGGCCTAGCTGAAGTTGCACCGGAACGCACGATTTCGGAACAGGAATGATCGGGCAGGCAGAACCATGCAGGCGACATTGAAGAAGACGGTAAGACTGGATGGTGTCGGATTGCATTCCGGCGCCCCGGCACGTCTGGAAATGCATCCTGCCCCCGCGGGCCACGGAATCGTCTTTCGCCGCGTCGACCTGGCCACGGCGCGAGACATCCCGGCGCGGTGGGACAATGTGATCCCATCGAAATTGTGCACCCTGCTGGAAGGCGAGGGCGGCGTGACTTTGTCCACGGTGGAACATGTCATGGCGGCCCTGGTCGGGACCGGCATCCAGAACCTGCTGATCGAGGTTGACGGCCCCGAAGTGCCGATCCTCGACGGTTCGGCCGCGCCCTTTGTCCGCGCCATTCTTCGGGCCGGGATTGCCCTTCAGAACACTCCGCTGCGCGCGATCCGCGTTCTGCGCCCGGTCGAGGTTCGCGAGGGCGAGGCATTTGCCCGGCTGTCGCCCGCCGACCATCTGGAGATCGAGTTCCAGATCGACTTCACGGACGCCGCGATCGGCCGCCAGGAAAAGCGTCTGGACATGGCCAATGGCGCCTTTCTGCGCGAACTGGCCGACAGCCGCACCTTCTGTCGTCAATCCGACGTCGAGGCGATGCGCCGGAACGGGCTGGCGCGCGGCGGCAGCTACCTGAACGCGGTCGTCGTGGACGGGGCCGACATCCTGTCGCCGGGCGGTCTGCGCCATGCCGACGAGGCGGTGCGCCACAAGATGCTGGACGCGATGGGCGATCTGGCGCTGGCAGGTGCGCCCCTGCTGGCGCGCTATACCGGACATCGTGCGGGTCATGCGATGACCAACCGGCTGCTGCGGGCGCTGTTTGCCGATCCCACCGCCTGGACATGGGAAGATTGCGATCCGGCGTTGGAAAATCGCCTTCCCGGCGCGGGCGTGGCAGCCTATGGCGTAGATGCGGGAATCGGCGTCGTGGCCGTTTTGTGAGGCCCCGCGGCGGCGGTCTTGCCGTCGCCGGTCGCGCCTCAATTCACGCGCGGAATTCAACGGATTGCCATTTTGCGCCCCCTGATGTTCTGTGCTACGAGGTGCCGGCAGCCCCGCCATGGACGGTCGGCCGCACAGCAGAATGGAATGGCAGGGTGAAGATGGCGCGCTCGAAAATCTCGGCTTCGATCTTGGCTGCGGTCCTGGCAAGCGTGACGCTGGCCGGCTGTTCTTCTCTTGGCGGGTCGGATGGCGACAAGCGCAACCTGGATAGCTTTACCGCCGAACAGATCTACAAGCGCGGCGAATACGAGTTGGAGAACACGAGGAAGGCCAAGGACGCGGTCTTCTACTTCTCCGAGGTCGAGCGGCTTTACCCCTACTCGGAATGGGCCAAGCGGGCGCTGATCATGCAGGCCTACGCCAATCACCGCGCCAAGAATTACGAAGAGGCCCGCGGTGCGGCCCAGCGTTTCATCGACACCTATCCCGGCGACGAAGATGCGGCCTATGCGAAATATCTGCTGGCCCTGTCCTATTATGACCAGATCGACGAGGTCGGTCGCGACCAGGGGCTGACCTTCCAGGCCCTGCAGGCGCTTCGTGATGTGATCGAGCAATATCCCGACAGCGAATATGCCCGCAGCGCGATGCTGAAATTCGACCTGGCCTTCGATCACCTCGCCGCGAAAGAGATGGAGATCGGGCGCTATTACCTCAAGCGCGGGTATTACCCGGCCTCGATCAACCGCTTCCGCGTTGTCGTGGAGGAATATCAGACCACGGCCCAGACGCCCGAGGCGCTGCTGCGTCTGGTCGAGGCCTATCTGGCGCTTGGCCTTTATGACGAGGCGCAGACGGCCGGCGCGATCCTGGGCTACAACTTCAAGTCATCGCCCTTTTACGAGGATGCCTTCGCGCAGCTTCGCGGGCGGGGCCTGTCGCCCGAGGCTCGGGGCGAAAGCTGGCTGACCAATGTCTATCGCCAGATGATCCAGGGCAGATGGTTGTGACCAGGGGGAGGCTGCGCTGAGGCGCGGCCGACGATTGCCATGCTGCGATCGCTGGACATTCGGGACATGCTGCTGATCGACCGGCTGGCGCTGGAATTCGGTCCCGGCCTGAATGTCCTGACCGGCGAGACCGGGGCGGGAAAATCCATCCTGCTGGATTGTCTTGGGTTCGTCCTGGGCTGGCGCGGTCGCGCCGATCTGGTGCGACAGGGGGCCGCGCAGGGCGAAGTCACGGCGGTTTTCGATCTGCCCGCCGCACACCCCGCCCGCGCGGTGCTGGCCGAGACGGGGATCGAGATTGACGATGACGAACTGATCCTGCGGCGGGTGAATGGCGGTGACGGACGCAAAACCGGCTTCGTGAACGACCGCCGCGTTTCGGGCGACGTGCTGCGGCGCTTGTCCGAGGCGCTGGTGGAGCTGCACGGACAGCATGATGACCGCGGCCTTTTGAACCCGCGCGGCCACCGCGCGATGCTGGACGCCTTTGGCGGGCTGGATCTGTCGGGCATCCGTCAGGCCTGGTCGCTGCGCCGCGTCGCCGCCCGGCGATTGCAGGAGGCCGAGGCGCAGCTTGCTGCGGCCCGCGCCGAAGAGGATTTCCTGCGCCACGCGGTTGCCGAACTGGACCGGCTGGACCCGCAGCCGGGCGAAGAGGCGGAACTGGATACCCGCCGCCGCGCCATGCAGGCGGCCGAGCGGATCGGTGGCGATGTGTCCCGCGCCCTGCAGATGCTGGGGCCGGAAGGTGCCGAGGGTGCGATGCTGGATGCGGGACGCTGGCTTGAGGGTGCCGCCGACCGGGCCGATGGACGGCTGGATCCGCCTCTTGCGGCATTGTCGCGGGCCCTGACCGAACTGGGCGAGGCGTATCGCGGGGTCGAGGACGCGCTGAGCGCGATGGAATTTCAGCCCGCCGCCCTGGAAGCAACGGAAGAGCGTCTTTTCGCGCTGCGCGGACTGGCGCGCAAGCATGACGTCCTGCCCGACGATCTGGCCGGGCTGGCCGAGGATCTGCGCGCCCGGCTGCAGGGGATCGACGCCGGGGAGATGGCCATCGCGACCCTGCGCAGGGATGCCGAGGCAGCCGAGGCGGCCTATCAGGTTGCGGCCGAGGCCCTGTCGGCGGCGCGGTGCGAGGCGGGCCGGAGGCTCGACCAGGCAGTAATGGCGGAACTGGCGCCGCTGAAGATGGAACGCGCGGTCTTTGAAACCCGGCTGTCCCAGGCCGAGCCGGGACCGGAGGGGCTGGACCTGGTGGCCTTTACCGTCGCCACCAATCCCGGCGCGCCGTCGGGGCCGCTGGACAAGATCGCCTCGGGCGGCGAATTGTCACGCTTCCTGTTGGCGCTGAAAGTCTGCCTGGCGCGCGGAAACGAGGCGCTGGTGCTGATCTTTGACGAGATCGACCGCGGCGTCGGGGGGGCGACCGCCGACGCCGTCGGCCGCCGGCTGAAGCGTTTGGCCGAGGATGCGCAGGTGCTTGTGGTGACGCATTCTCCGCAGGTCGCGGCATTGGGTGCGTCGCATTTCAGGGTCGCGAAATCGGTCTCGGCGGGGATGACGACCTCGGATGTCGAGGCGCTGGACCCCGAGGCGCGGGTGGCCGAAATCGCGCGGATGCTGTCGGGGGACAGGGTGACGCGCGCCGCCTCGGAAGCGGCGCGGGAATTGCTGGGCGGATAGCCCGCGGATCAGTCCAGAATTGCGTCAATCAGCCGCAGGATCGACAGGATCTTGCCACTGTCGGAATCGACCCTGACCAGACGTTTGTCCACGATCGCATAGCTGTCACCCGCGGGCGGGACGCTGAGCCCGTAAGCCCCCGGCCGGGTCACGACATGGACCGATCCCAGGTCGATGACGTCGCCCACACGGATCGGCGACTTTTTCGCCTGACCGGGCGGGATGCAGGGCAGTGACTTTTTGGCCAGACCGGGCGGGCAGTTCTGCGCATAGAGCACTTGTGCACGCTTCCCTTTCATCAGCGCCGGGACGTGTCGGCTCATGACGCCCTTCTGCGTCTTCCTGAATCCGCTTCCGGGATTGGCGGTGGCCGCAAGGGGCAGCAATCCGATGCCCAGAGCGGTTATGGCTGCGATAAGATGTCGAGCGGTTGTCATGCGAAATTCCCTGACATCTCGCTCAACCGTTCATCGGGGTTTCCGGTTCCGTTCCCGTCCGCCATCGGAAACGCCGCAGGACGGGATCGGCTAGCGAGAGGCTGCTGCTTCTTGCCGCAGCACGGACAATATGCGGAAATTCTTCGCATCGAGACGGACCAGCTTTCCCTCGACGATCGCATAGCGGCTGCCCGGGACATCGCGGCCCAGACCGTAGAAACCGGGTTCGGTGACGATCGCCGCTTTTGCCCGGGGCACGATATCACCCACCCGAAGCGCGGCTTCCTCGGCCTGGACGGCAGGCACGGGCCGAGCCCCCGTGGGCAGGATGGCGCCAAGGCTGGCTGCCAGCGCGATCCCGAGGGCTGCGATCACGCCGATCTTGATGGTTCCCATTGTTTCGCTGTCCAGGCTGTCTTTTCGTCATCGGCGGGGTAAACCGATCACGCGCGCGCGGGTTCCGCCTTGCGGACGCGGTTCCTGCATCCGGCCGGCCATCAGCGGTCTTTTTCCTCGAAGCGTTGCAGAATTGCCGAAAAGTCACGGCCACGACCTCCGCCGTCATGGACGAAAGAATCGTAAAGATCACGCGCCAGCGATCCGATCGGCGTGGCGGCCTTCACGGAAACGGCCGCCTTGCGGGCAAGATCCAGATCCTTCAGCATCAATTCGGACGCAAAGCCCGGCCGGTAATCGTTGTCCGCGGGTGAATTCGGGCCGATGCCGGGGGCGGGGCAATAGGCGTTCATCGACCAGCTATAGCCAGAACTGGTCGAGACCACATCGAACATCTTCTGCCGGTCCAGACCCAGACGGTCGGCCAGCGCAAAGGCCTCGCAGGTGACGACCATCGTCGCGCCGAGGATCATGTTGTTGCAGATCTTGGCGGCCTGTCCCGCCCCCGATGGCCCGCAATGGACGATCTTCTGGCCCATGACCTCGAACAGCGGCAGGACAAGGGCGAACGAGGCGTCATCGCCGCCGACCATGAAGGTCAGGCTGCCCGCCTGCGCGCCGCCGATCCCGCCAGAGACCGGCGCATCCAGCGCGCCCAGTCCCGCAGCGCGGGCCTGATCGGCCACCGCGCGGGCGCTGTCCACATCCACCGTCGAGCAGTCGCAGAACACTGCGCCCGGCTGCATGGCGGGGATGACCTGATCGGCGACGGATCGCAGGATCGCACCATTTGGCAGCATGGTGATGATCACCTCCGCGCCGCGCACGGCCTCGGCTGCGCTGGCGGCGGCGATGACGCCGGCCGGTTCGGGGGCGGCGGTGTCGTAACCCACCACTTCATGTCCGGCCTCGGCCAGATTGGCAGCCATTGGCGCGCCCATGTTGCCCAGCCCGATGAATCCGATTTTCATGATCCTTCCTCCCAGATCAGTTCCTCATCCCCCAGCGGCGCCATCAGCGCCTGGACATGCGCATCCGACGCATCGGCGGCCCATTTCGGATCGCGATCCTTGTCGATGATCTGCGCGCGCACGCCCTCCAGAAAATCGCTTTCCTCGGTCGCGCGATAGGTGAACCGGTATTCGCGGCTCAGCGAATCCTGCATCCGCCTGTCGCCGCGCGAGGTCCGCACCAGCGCCAGGCCGACCGCCATCGACAGGGGAGAGTTGCGGCGGATCGGTTTCAGCGCATCCTCCTGACCGGTCTTTTCCAGGGCGGCCGCGATGTCGCCGACGCGACGCTCGCCGAAGGCCGACAGGTCGCGACGGGCCAGGGGGGCAGGGGGCGGCGCCACGCCCACGATCCTTGTCGCATCGCCGGTCCGTTCCAGATCTTCGATCAGGGAAGGCCATTCCGCCTCGGGCAGGTAGCTGTCGGCGAAACCCGCATGGATCGCGTCACCGGGGCCCATCCGGTCGCCGGTCAGGGCCAGATATTCGCCGATCCTTCCCGGCGCGCGGCCCAGAAGCCAGGAGCCGCCGACATCGGGGATCAGCCCGATTCCGGATTCGGGCATGGCGATCCGGGTCGTGTCGCCCACGATCCGGTGGGCCGCATGGCCGCCGACGCCAACGCCGCCGCCCATCACGAAGCCCTGCATGAAGGCGACGACAGGTTTGGGATAATCCGCAATGGCGGCATTCATCCGGTATTCGTCGCGGAAAAACTCGCGGCCCGTCCGGTGATCGCCTTGCAGGCCGGCGCGATAGACCGCGGCGATGTCGCCGCCGGCGCAGAAGGCGCGATCGCCTTCGGCATCGATGATGATCAGATCGACGTCCGCGTCGTCGCGCCAGTCTTCCAGAGCGGTGCGGATCGCCACCGCCATCTCGTGGGTCAGCGCGTTCAGCGCCCGCGGCCGGGTCAAGGTGATCCGGCCGGCGTGGTCGCGTTTGCGGATGTTCAGATCGTCCAAAGCCTTACCCCCGTTCGGCCAGCATGGCACGTGAGACGATCAGTCGCATGATCTCGTTGGTGCCTTCAAGGATCTGGTGCACCCGCAGATCGCGCACGATCTTCTCGATCCCGTAATCGGCCAGATAGCCGTAGCCGCCATGCAGCTGCAGGCATTGATTGGCGACTTCGAAGGCGCGGTCGGTCACAAGCAGCTTGGCCATGGCGCAGAACTTGGTCGCATCCGGTGCCTGCTGATCCAGCTTCCAGGCCGCCTGGCGCAGGAAGATGCGTGCCGATTGCAGGGCCGTCTCCATCTCGGCCAGGCGGAATTGCAGCGCCTGGAACCGGTCGAGGCTTTGACCGAAGGCTGTCCGCTGACCCATATAGGCCATCGTTGCGTCCAGCGCCGCCTGCGCCCCGCCAAGCGCCCCGGCCGAGATGTTCAGCCGCCCGCCATCCAGTCCCGCCATGGCATAGGCAAAGCCGCGGCCTTCCTCGCCCAGCAGGTTGTCCGCCGGCACCAGGCAATCGTCGAACTGGACCTGCGTGGTCGGCTGCGCGCGCCAGCCCATCTTGTCCTCCAGCGATCCGAAGGACAGACCGGAAGATCCGTTTTCGACGATCACCGCGCTGATGCCGCGCGGGCCTGATGTGCCGGTGCGAACCATGGCGATATAGGCGTCGGAATAGCCGCCGCCCGAGATGAAGGCCTTGGTGCCGTTCAGCCGCCAGCCCTCGTTCGTGCGATCGGCGCGTGTCCGCAGCGCCGCCGCGTCCGATCCGCTGCCGGGTTCGGTCAGGCAATAGCTGAAGATGGTCTCCATGCTGCAAAGCCCGGGCAGCCAGCGGGCCTTCGTTTCGGGGTCGCCGAAGGTGTCGATCATGCCGCCGCACATGTTGTGGATCGACAGGAAGGAACCGACAGCCGGATCGGCCATGGCCAGCGCCTCGAAGACCAGCGTCGCGTCCAGCCGGCCAAGTCCTGAACCACCATGTTCCTCGCCGACATAAAGCCCGCCGAAGCCAAGCTGCGCGATCTCGGTCCACAGGTCGCGCGGGATGGTTCCTGCGGCCTCCCATTCGCGCGCATGAGGGGCGATGCGGCGCTGGCCGAAGTCGCGGGCCATATCGAAAATGGCCTGCTGTTCCTCGCTCAAGGCGAAATCCATGGCTGCCTCCCTCCCCGGAGCGGTTGAATTGAACGTCCGTTTAATTGCAGGAATTTCCGTTTTCGTTCAAGTCCGCGTCCCCTGCCTGCAAATCATGTCGGAATTCATCGATGAGATGGCGCACGACTTCGCACAGGGCCTGATCGCGGGTGGCCCCGGCGGCCATGGCCCGCGACAGCACCGTGCGCTGACGATCCGCCGAGCCGGGCTGCGTCGCCATTTCGCGCAGGTGCGCGGTGGCGGGCTGACCGCCCAATGCCTCGGCGTCCTCAGCGATCAAAGCCAGCCAATCCTCGGCCAGATCCGGAAACGGCAATATCCTGCCCGCACCGAAGTCGATCATCCCACCAGAGATGCCATAGCGCACGGCGCGCCAGCGGTTCTCGCCCAGCAGGAAGGTGTCATATTCGCGCCAGCGGGTGTTGCCGCGCGCCAGACGCCACAGCATTCGCACCGTCGCCTGGATCAGCGCCGCAAGCGTGATCGTGTCGTCCAGACGCGGACAGGCATCGCAGATCCGCGTCTCCAGCGTCGGAAAACTGGCAGAGGGGCGCAGATCCCACCAGATCTTGCTGGCATCCTCGACGATGCCCAGTTCGATCAACAATCCGACCGAGCGATCGAACTGGTCCCAACTGCTCAGCCTCGGCGGCAGACCGGTGCGCGGCATGTCCCCGAAGACCGTCGTGCGATAGGATGCGAGGCCGCTGTCCACACCCTGCCAGAACGGGCTGGACGCCGACAGCGCCAGAAGATGCGGCAGGAAATAGGACAACTGGTTCATCAGGTCGATCCGCTGTGCCTTGTCGTCCAGGCCGACATGGACATGCATCCCGCAGATCAGCATTCGCCGCGCCACCCCGGCCATGTCGCGCGACAATTGGTGATAGCGGTCCTTGTCAGTGTGATGCTGGTCGCGCCAGTTGCCGAAAGGATGGCAGCCGACCGAGATCGGAGCCAGGCCGAATTGTGCCGCCTGCCGCGCGATCGTGGCGCGCAGATGGCGCAGATGGGTGCGGGCGTCGCCGATATTGGCGCAGACCGGTGTGCCGACCTCGATCTGGCAGCGCAGGAATTCGGGGCTGACCTGATCGTCCAGTTCGGTCTTGCAGGCTTGCATCAGGGCATCGGGCGCCTGTGCCAGTTCGCCCGATTCGGCATCAACCAGCAGATATTCTTCCTCGATGCCCAGGCTGAATTCGGGTTCTTCCATGACGTGGTTGCGCTCGCATCGTTTGCAGAATGGTCGATCGCCGGCATGAAGGAGCATCACGTTTTCGTGAATTTCCGACTGTGCCGGTTCCGATTCACCTGTACATTCGCACGAAAGATCATTCGATTTCAGCAGCCAAGTGTCCGGTTCATTCTTCGACTGGAAAATCCTGCAATCCTGGGCGTTTGTACTGTATTTCCGTCGCCTCTGGGTTGTGCCTGGATCGATGCAATCATGTCGACAAGGTGCCCGACACGCGGTAAACGAAAAGAACATGTGTTTTTCCGATGGAGAGGTTCAGTTGAAATATTGGAAAGAAGCCGCCGTGGGGGCCTTCATGGCCGTGGCGGCGTCCGGCGCCTCGGCTGCGACTTGCGGCCCAGCGACGGGTGACACCAAGACCGTCACCGTGACGTCGGGTTCCGCGACCGTCGAATGCTATGCCTACGGCTCGGGCAACATCAACGGCAATGTGAAACAGGATCCGATCCTGAACGGTCAGACCACCGGCAAAAATACCTTCACGCTGGTGAGCGGTCCGGTCATCACCGGACTGACTTTCCTCGACAATACCAGCGAGTCGGGCGGTGCGAAGGATGGCGGCGTCACCTCGAACGGCAGTTCCACCGTTGGTCAATCCGTGGTCGGAAAGGTCACGGTCGGAGATGTGTCGCCCTATAGCGGCCTGATCCTGGCACTGAAGATCGGCAACAAGACCTCGCTGTCCTGGGCCGCCTTCAAGATTTCGACAGACGGTATCTTCGACTTCGTGATCACGCCCAAACAGGGCAGCGGATTGTCTCATGCCAATCTCTACGGGATCCCGAAACTCGCGCCTGTGCCTCTGCCGGCCTCGGCGCTGCTGCTCATGGGTGGCCTGGGCGGATTCGCCGCGCTGCGCAGACGCAAGAAGGCCTGATCGGCGGGACTTGCAAGATTTGAAGAAAAAGGCGGCCGCGTTCGCGCAGCCGCCTTTTCTCGTCAATCCATCGCCTTGAAATTGAACTCTCCGCCTTCCTTGATTCCCGACGGCCAGCGCGCTGTGACCGTTTTGGTCCGGGTGTAGAAGCGGAAGGCATCGGGGCCGTGCTGGTTCAGGTCTCCGAAGCCCGATTTCTTCCATCCGCCGAAAGTGTGATAGGCCAGCGGCACCGGGATCGGGACGTTGATCCCCACCATGCCGATATTGATCCGGTTGGCGAAATCGCGTGCCGTGTCGCCGTCGCGGGTGAAGATCGCCGTGCCGTTGCCATATTCGTGGTCCATGGCAAGGCCGATGGCCTCTTCATAGGACCCGGCGCGGACGGTGGACAGGACCGGGCCGAAAATCTCGGTCCGGTAGATGTCCATGTCCGGCGTCACGCGGTCGAACAGGTGCGGACCGACGAAAAAGCCGTCTTCATAACCCTGCAGCGCGAAGTCACGGCCATCGACAACCAGTTCGGCGCCCTGATCGATGCCGGTCTGGACCAGCCGCCGGATGTTCTCCATCGCGGCCTTGGTCACGACGGGGCCGTAATCCACATCATCGCCGGCGGTGTAGGGGCCGACCTTCAGCTTCTCGATCCGCGGCACCAGCTTTTCGATCAGCGCATCGGCGTTTTCCTGTCACACCGGCACCGCGACCGGAAATGAAATGCAGCGTTCGCCTGCCGGGCCGAAGCCTCGACCGACCACCGCATCCGCCGCCTGATCCAGATCGGCATCCGGCATGATGATCATGTGGTTCTTGGCACCGCCGAAACATTGCGCCCGCTTGCCGTTGGCCGTCGCGCGTTCATAGATATATTGCGCGATCGGGGTAGAG
>Ga0163108_10001094_pt1 | contig 19956 bp, 13 predicted proteins | sample Fk1155metaG_FD_109644 | JGI IMG/M metagenome (GOLD analysis project Ga0163108, IMG submission 109644) | Marine microbial communities from the Central Pacific Ocean - Fk160115 155m metaG | ecosystem: Environmental > Aquatic > Marine > Oceanic > Photic zone | place: The Central Pacific Ocean...
AACAATAATTATATATGAATCTCCGCATCGAATAATCAAGACGTTAAATGATTTATTATTGTTTTTTAGCGAGAATCGAATGATAGCAATTTCAAGAGAGATGACAAAAATATATCAGGAAACTTATAGAGGGTCAATCAAACAGACATTGGAACATTTTAAACGGAAATTGCCTAAAGGTGAATTTGTTATATGTGTTTCGGGAAAATCCTATAAGTAATTTCTATGAAGTGGAAGATAACAAACCCCTACCCGAAAGATGACCAAGTCAATCAACTAATGAATGCTTTAAGTGTTCAATACGAAATAGCTTATTTATTATCCGAAAGAGGAATTACGGATTATGACTCTGCAAAAAGTTATTTTAGACCTGATGTGGCTGATCTTCATGACCCGTTTATGATGTTAGACATGACTCAGGCTGTTGGAAGAATTAATAAAGCAATTCAGAATCAGGAAAAAATAATGATTTTTGGAGATTATGATGTTGATGGAATAACTGCTGTAACATTAGTCTATTCATATTTAAAGAATCACCTGCCAATTATTTATTACTTACCCGACAGATATTCTGAGGGATATGGTGTTTCAAAAAAAAGTATAGACATTGCAAAAAAAGAACAAGTGAGCTTAATTATATCATTAGATTGTGGGATTAATGCTATCGATAATATTTCTTACGCAAAAAAAAATAAAATTGATTTTATAGTCTGTGATCATCATATACCTGGAGAAATTTTACCAGATGCTATTGCAATTTTAAATCCAAAGCAAGAAGGGTGTAACTATCCTTTTAAAGAACTATCTGGATGCGGGATAGGGTTTAAATTAGTTCATGCCCTTGAAAAGAAAAGAGGGGGAGACATTAAAGATGTCAAATTTTTTTTTGATTTAGTTACAATGTCAATTGCAGCTGACGTCGTTCCATTAATAGATGAAAATAGAATTATAGCATTTTACGGGCTCAAGCAAATTAAGGAAAGACCAAGACAAGGGATAAAAATGTTTCTTCAAGATATTAAGGGTGAAATAAATATTTCTCATTTGGTTTTCACTCTTGCTCCAAGAATTAATGCATCTGGTAGAATGAAACATGCAAAACATTCAGTAGAGCTCCTATTATCTGAGGACAAATCTGATGCTATATCCAGGGCAAGATTAATTGAAATGTTAAATACAGAGAGACGTTTTTTAGACAAAAAAACAACAATTGAAGCTTTAGAACAGATAAAGGAAAATAGCGAGGAAAAATCTTACACTTCTGTAGTTTATAATAAGGATTGGAATAAAGGAATTATAGGAATTGTTGCCTCTAGGATGATAGAAACTTATCATCGCCCTACAGTAGTATTTTCATCATCAGGAGATTATTTAACCGGATCAGTTAGGTCTATAAAGGGATTAGATATTTACAGCATTCTTCAGTCTTGTAAAAAGCATATTATTAGATTTGGGGGGCATAAGTATGCAGCTGGCTTGACAATAATGGAAGAGTCTTTTCTCAAATTCAAATCAGCTTTTGAACTAGCCGTAAAAGAAAGAACTACAGCTAAGAATAGTATACCAATAAAAAACTATGATCAGGAATTAACTTTTGATAAAATAACACCAAAATTTTATAGGATTTTAATTCAAATGAGTCCTTTTGGCGAGGGAAATCCAGAACCTATTTTTAAAACTTTGAACTGCTTAGATTCAGGAGGGACAAGAATAGTAGGAAAGTTAAATGATCATTTGAAATTAGAATTAGTTGATGATTCAGGGGGCCATTTTAAGGGGATAGGATTTAGAATGGCAGAGCATTACGAAAAAATTAAAAATCAGGTTCCATTTAATATTTTCTATAGTATTGACAGGAATGATTTTTTTGGCGGAAAAGATTTACAGTTAATAATTAAAGGAATAGAGTTTTAGTTTTTAAATAAAATTTTATTAGCTGCTTAGTTGAGGAATCATAATCCTTTAATGTATTTTTTGAAATATCATCATATATTTTGTTAGCAAGTTCTTTTCCAAGTTCCACACCCCATTGATCAAAACTAAAAATATTCCATACTATCCCTTGCACAAAAATTTTATGCTCATAAAGAGCAATTAGAGCCCCTAAATTATACGGGGTTAATTCTTTTATCATTATAGTGTTTGAGGGGCGATTACCATCAAAAATTTTAAATGGCGTTAATTTAAATATCTCTTTTTTTGACAAACCTTTTTTTTCAAGCTCCTTTATAACTTGCGATTTATTTTTCCCAAGCATTAAAGCTTCAGCTTGCCCAAACAGGTTTGAAATTAATTTATCTTGTTGATTTTCTTGAGCGTGTAAGGATTTAACAAAGCCTATGAAATCTATGGGAATAAGTTTAGTCCCCTGATGTAGTAATTGAAAAAAGGCATGTTGTGCATTTGTGCCAGTCGATCCCCAAATTATATTTCCAGTCTGATAACTTATCTTTTTACCATCTCTATTAATATTTTTACCATTACTTTCCATACTTGCTTGTTGCAAATAAGAAGGAAAGTTTTTCAAATATTGAGAATAAGGGATTACGGCTTCTGAATCTGCTCCCCAAAAATTATTATACCATATACTTATCAAAGCTAAAATTACAGGGATATTATTTTTGAACTCACTATTTCTAAAATGTTTGTCCATGGAATATGCCCCATTTAAAAGTCTTTCAAAATTATTTGGACCAATAGAGACACATATTGATAGCCCTACAGGTCCCCAAAGAGAAAACCTACCCCCTGTCCAATCAGCTATATGGAAAATATTCTCATCAGCTATCTCAAAGGCCTTTGCTTTTTCTATGCTAGAAGTAACAGCAATAAAATGTCTCCCAAAGGATTTTATAGAGCCCTTTTGTAAAAACCAATCTTTAATAGTTTTTGCATTAATAATGGTTTCCTGAGTTGTAAAAGTTTTTGAAGCAATTATAAATATTGTTGATTCTGGATCTAAAGATTTTAAGATCTCAAATAAATGATCTCCTTCAATATTGGATATAAAGCGGATATTAATATCATTCCTATAGAATTTTAATGCTTCATTAACAAAAACGGGTCCCAAATTTGACCCTCCAATACCAACATTTACTATAGTTTTAATTGGTTTGTCAGAAAAGCCTCTCCAATCTTCGTTAATTATTTTCTTTGCTAAAGAAAACATCCTTTTTTTATTTTCTTGAATATTGGAGATAATATTCTCACCGTCTACTAATAAAGTGTCTTTTGTTTCAGATCTTAAAGCAGTATGAAGTACAGATCTATTTTCAGTTGCATTTATTTTTTTGCCAGAAAAGAGGGCGTCTATACTTTCTCTAAGATCAAGTTCCTTAACTAAATCTAATAGAAGATCAATGGTAGTAGAATTAATTTTATTCTTTGAAAAATCAATAAAAAAATCTTCCCAGGACAACGATAAACTTTTTTCTCTATCCTTTTCACTCGAAAAAAGTTCAACGATAGATTTTTTGGACAACTCACCATGATGTGACTTAAGTTTTTCCCAGGCATTAGGACAATTTGGGCTTATATTACTTGATAAAAAAGGGTTTTTAATCAATTTTAGAAGTTAAAATTGCAAGATCAGTATATTCATCTCTGTACATGTTAGTTTTTGAAATACAATCTAATTGAAATTTTAGCGGGACTATTTCAGCGAGATATTTATTTTTTAAATTTTCAGAAATTGGCTTTGCTTCAGGTAATTTTTGTCTGAATGGATCAACTTGTCTTCCGTTTTTCCAAAAACGATAACAAACATGAGGACCTGAAGTATACCCAGTCATTCCTACAAATCCAATTACTTCTCCCTGCCTAACTTTCTTTCCTTTTTTAACCATTCTTTTTTTCATATGTAAGTATTGTGTAGTATATGTGTTATTATGTTTTATTGTTACATAATTTCCATTTGCTTTGGAATATCTGGATTTGGTTATAACACCATCCGCTGTTGCAAGTATAGGAGTTCCAACAGATGCTGCAAAATCAGTTCCTCTATGTGGGCGAATTTTATTCCCATAATATGGTATTCTTCTGCGCAAATTATAACGAGAAGACACTCGGCTAAATTTAACGGGGGCTTTAAGGAAAGCTCGGCGTAGGTTTTTTGCTTTACTGTCAAAATAGTCAATAATTCCATTTAAAGAATCTCTTTTAAAGGCAAAGGCGTAGTGGTCTTTTCCAGAATGGGTGAACAATGCAGCATCAACTTTATCAATCCCAATGGATATTGTATCATCTACAAATTTTTCAGTGTAAATAATTTTAAACGAATCCCCTTTTTGCAACCTAAAAAAATCAATAGTCCATGCATAAATATCTGAAAGTAAATATGTTAATTCTTCACTTAATCCATTGTCGATCATTGATTCATATAAAGAATTTTCTATATTCCCGGCCGCTTCTTGTTTAACAATTTTCACGGGTCTAAGCATTTCCCCCCCATATATACTATCTCTAAGGTTAATAACCGTATAACTTTCTATGTCTGGATGATAAATAAAGGTTTTAGCTATTGGCAAACTATCCTTAGTAAATAAAATAGTATATGGAGCCCCTCTTTTTAATTTTTGAACACTTACTTGTTTTTTAATTTTTTGCAATATGTTGTGAACTTCAGGATAATCAACTCCATTTTCTTCTAAAATTTGACCAAATGTATCTCCTCTCTTTATTTTTTTTGTAACAACAGAATAATTGTTGAAATTGAATCCAAATTTAATTTTGGAAGGAATAACAGGTTTAACTTTATTTAAAAGACTTTCTTCGTTTTTAGAGGGAACAGATTCCGTACAACCATAAACAGCAAAAATTATTATGGAGCATAAAAGAGACGCATTAAATAACTTAGTTAGATTCAATTTAATGAAACTTACTTTCTCAAATATCTATAAATAAGGGCAAAGGAACAACAAACATAAAAAAAGTTATTCAACAAGTAATGAACAAAATATTTCAGTTAAAATTTACTAATAAAGGATATTTTAGGTTTTTATAGTTTTCAAGATCTGCTTTTATTGATCCAATAAATAAATCGGCCTGAAGTCTAACTGGGATTTTATTTCTGTCATCTGATACCCAAAGAGTTACACTTTCTTGTTCTCTAAATACCCTTCCAGATTGAACAAAAGGCCTAAATTTTAGACAGCGTATATTTCCAAATTTTGTTTGTAAAACTTGTTTTCCTATATATTTAAGTTTAAAAACGTAATTTTCGTTATCAAAAAACATATCAACACTAAAACTTTTATTTTTTTTAATTAATCCATTTGGATAAAAGTTTCTTAAGTAATAAAAAGCTGAAATTAAGTCTTGGGTATTTTTTTTAATCGTGAAAGTCTTTTTTGTTTTTTTCTTTTTATCATTCACTTCTGCAAGTCTATTCTGATGTTTAAAAATAATCTCAATATTTTTAGTATATCCCCCTTCATAAATATTTCTTTTAAATAAAAGAGGCTGGTTTTTTTCAATACTAAAGTAACTTTCATAATGATCCTCTACTTTAAAGAATAGTCTTGCCAAACCAGTTGTTTTTCCATAACCTTTTGCATGAAAAACAGGGATTTTTCTTATGGTGTCTTTTGACAATTCTAAAGAGGCGTAACTAGCATTAAAAATGCCATAGTAAATTCTAAACTCAAACCATTCTCCTCCTTTAAATGATGATTTAATTTCTTGTGAAAAACATGAAAAATTATACAATAAACACAAAAGAATAATATGAAAAGTTTTAAGAGAAGTATTCATTTTATAAAATTAGCTAAATCGATTGTTTTATAATCTATTCTTTTTCTGTTTGATAAATTTTTCAAATATAATTTCACCCATTTTGTTTCCTAATAATTCAATTATATCTTTTTCAGATGCTTCTCTTACTCTTTTTAAAGATTTGAATTTATTTAGAAGTTTAATTTTTGTTTTAGGGCCGACACCACTGATTTCATCCAATGTTGATTTTATGCTATTTTTATTTCTAATTTTCCTATGAAGATTGATTGCAAACCTATGAGCTTCATTTCTTATTTGTTGGATTATTTTAAGTGTTTCCGATTTTTTATCTAAATAAAGTGGTATTGGGTCTTTTGGAAAAAAAATTTCTTCAAGACGTTTAGCAATTGCTATAATGGTAATTTTTTTATCTAGCCCTAAAACTCTTAAACTTTTTATAGCAGAAGATAATTGTCCTTTACCACCATCAATCACAATAAGTTGAGGAAGAAGTCCATTACTTTTAATTAAATCTTTATACCTTCTGTAAACAACCTCTTCCATAGATTTATAATCATCTGCTCCGGTTACAGACTTTATTTTAAAATGCCGGTATTCACTTTTTTTTGGTTTGAGATTCTTAAATACAACACATGAAGCAGTAGGATTTGATCCCTGAATGTTAGAATTATCAAAACATTCAATATGGATAGGATCTTCAGACATTCTTAAATCTTTTTTCAATTTGCTAGTAATCCTTATTAAGTGTTTTTCAGGGTTAGTAATTTTAATCTGTTTTAAGCGCTCAATTCTATATGATTTTGCATTTTTAAGTGACAGCATAATTAATTTTTTTTTATCACCAAGTTTTGGAACAGTAGGTTTAATCTTTATAGATAAATTAATTTTAAATGGTATTAATATTTCATTAGAAATAGACTTAAATCTTTTTCTCAATTCGATTATTGAAATTTCTAAAATCCTTTTATCAGATTCATTTAATTTTTTCTTTATTTCAGTAGTATATGATCCAATTATTGAGCCGTGTGAGATCTGCATGAAATTCACATATGAGTAATTTTCGTCAGAAAAAACGGTGAAGACATCTGTATTACTTATTTTAGAACTAACTATTGTTGACTTTGCTTGATATGATGAAACTACATCAAGTTTTTTCTTTATTTCTTGTGCTTTCTCATATTCTCTTTTTGAAGAAAACATTAACATTTCTTTTTTAAAGTCCTTTATAGCATTTTTAAAATTGCCTTTTATTATTGATTTTATCGATTTAATATTTTTATCAAACATTTTTATCTCATTTTCTTCATCTTTAATTTTTAGTAAGTGAATTAACTCATGATTAAAGAAAGGATATAATTCTTTTATCATTTGAATTAAAATCCTGATACTCTTACCGCTCATATATGGGCCAAAGTATTCTCCCGATTTATTTGTAACCTTTCTTGTTAAAAAAATCTTAGGTCTAGGGTTTCTTGATATACAAATCCATGGGTATGTTTTATCATCTTTCAGCAAAACATTGTATTTGGGCTTTAGTTTTTTAATTAAATTATTTTCAAGCAGTAATGCATCAATTTCTGTTTCAACAAGAATATTTTCAATTTTAAAAATTTGTTTCACAAGCAAATTAGTTTTGAAATTCTTTTGGTTCGGTCTAAAGTATGAGCTTACTCTTTTTTTTATGTTTTTTGCTTTACCAACATACAATACATTCCCTTCTTTATCATAAAATTTATATACTCCCGTATTGTTTGGAAGCGTTTTTAATTGAAGAGATATTTTGGAAGTCTTCATAATAATGGAATATCGTTTATTTTATTAAGGGATTACATATTATTATGATAATTAGGAATTGACCTGACCATCTAAAGCAAAGACCTTTTTATTAAAAAATAATATTATAATTACACCAATGCTAACATAAGTATCTGCAAAGTTGAAAACATACTGGAAGAATGTATAAGGTTCGCCTCCCCAAAATGGCATCCAATCTGGCCAATTCCAGCTAACCAGTGGGAATTGAAACATATCAACAACACTTCCATAGAAAATAGAGGCATACCCACCTTCATCTGGCAGAAATGTTGCGATTTGACCATAACTATGAGAAAATAAAACCCCATAAAAAATAGAATCAATTATATTGCCGAATGCTCCAGCAAAAATTAAAGAAAGAGAAAAAAGAAAAAGTGGGGATGCAACTTTATTTTTAAACGAAATTTTTAGCCAGTATCCAATTGCACAAATAGCAATTAATCTAATCAGAGTTAAAAAAAGCTTTGACAAATTTTCTGACAGAAAAGGAATTAGATCACTTAATTTAGCTCCCATAGCCATACCTTGATTTTCGACGAAAAGTAATTTAAAAAATCCCCAATCAATTATGGGAGTGGTGCCATATAAATTTAAAGGGAAATTTAATTTAATATAAATCTTAGATATCTGATCTATTATAACTAGTATCGTAATTAATATAATTGAATTGTAAGGAGTTATTTTTTTCAATTTAAAAGACAAACAAAATAATTTTAGTAAAAATAAAAAATTCTAAAGTCTATTTATGAATTATGTCCCCATTCAGACTATAAATTTTTAAATCAGGATCTTTATTATTTCTTTTTTTTCCTAATTTTACTTTCCCATTAATGCTTTTTGCAGATATGTTTATTTCTCTTTTGTGTATATAAATATCTGCATCAATAGTTCTGATACTTCCTTTTGATTTAAGATTATAAAGATGACAGGATCCATTTCTTTGAAAGATTTCTAGAAAATCAACTTTACCCTCCCCATTTATTTCTGAGTCATTTACATATAGTTCTAGTGAGATTTTTGAATTAAATTTAATTTCAATTTGAGAGGATACAAATTTATGGGCACTTAACTTATCATTAAATTCATAAATTGTGGGGCTATAATTTTCAGTAAAATAAAGTATTTCTGAATTTAATTTAAATTTTGGAATTACATCGCCCCCGTATTCCCCATCAGATGAGTATTTGATTTGAACACCATTAAAATTTTCTTTACCAAAAAATGAGACTTTAGACGCCCATCTTGCATCAATAAATATTTTTGAAAAATTTGGTTTTTGCCATCTTTTTTCAACAACCTTTTGTGACCAAACTAAAAATGGAAAAAGGAATAGAATAAAATTTAGTTTAAGTAAATTTATTTTTGCATATTTTTTGCCTCGATACTTAAGGTTGCATGAGGGACTAATAATAGCCGTTTCTTTTTAATTAATTTCCCAGTAACTCTACATATCCCATAAGTCTTATTTTCTATTCGGATAAGAGCACTTTTAAGATCTCTAATAAATTTTTCTTGTCTAATTGCTAATTGAGTATTTGCCTCCTTAGACATTGTTTCAGATCCTTCTTCAAAAGTTTTAAAAGTTGGAGCGGTATCATCAGTGCCATTATTCCCATCATTCATATATGAGCTTTTCAAAAGGTCAAGATCAGCTTTAGCTTTATCAATTTTTTCTTCAATCAATTTTCTAAACCTTTTAAGTTCCGTATCAGAGTATATATTTTTCATTTTCAATAAAAATTCAAATTTTTTTAATTTCTATATATGTTTCTTTTTTTTCAAAAACTACTTTAGTTTCAGATTTTATTGATTGATCAAAAGTAATCTTTTTTGCAAGAGTTTCATTTTTTATATATTCTTTATTTTTATTTATAATTTCTTCAATAATTTTATTTTTAGAAAAAGCAACTTCTATTTTATCAGTGACTTTAAAACCAGAATTCTTTCGTAAGTTCTGTAACCTATTTACTATTTCTCTGGCTCTTCCTTCATTAATTAAATTTTTTGAAAGTTTAATATCTAGGGCTACAGTAATTCCTTGACTACTAGCAACGGCATATCCATCAATATCCTTTGAGATAATTTCAACATCATCCATATCTAAAACAATATTTTTTTCCTTAAACAAAATAGAAATAGAGCCATTAGCTTCTATTTCTTTTATTTGCTTTAAACCAAAGGACTTTATTTTTTTTACGACGTCTTTCATTTCATTACCATATTTTGGACCCAAATTTTTATAATTTGGTTTTATTTCTTTAATTAAAATATTACTTTCATCATCTATCACTCTAACTTCTTTAATGTTAATTTCAGAACATAGCTGATTTTTTACTAATTCAATTTCTTTTTTCTCTTTGTTATTTCTAGCACTAACCATAAGTTTTTTGAGTGGTTGTCTAACTTTAATTTGTTCTTTTTTCCTCAAGGATAGTGCTAAAGATGTTATTATTCTTGCTTTATTGATTCTACTTTCAAGAGGCAGATCAATTTGATTCTTTTTACTAATTGGGAATTTTGATAGATGGACAGATTCAAAGGATTTATCTTTTGTGTTTGAGACCAAATCCTTGTATAAAATATCAGAATAAAAGGGTGCAATTGGAGCAGATAATTTAGCAATAGTAAGGAGAGTATCATAAAGTGTTTGAAACCCAGAAATTTTGTCTTTTTCATAGGCACCTTTCCAAAATCTCCTTCTAGAAAGCCTTACATACCAATTACTCAATTTCTCTTGAACAAAAAAAGAAATAGCTCTAGCAGCTTTTGTTGGCTCATAATCATTATATGCCTTATCTATCTGATCAATAAGAGAATTTAGTTCAGAAATTATCCACCGGTCAAGTTCAGGACGTTTTTCAATTGAAATAGAAGCCTCTTGGTAACAAAATTTATCAATATTTGCATATAGACTAAAAAATGAATAAGTGTTGTATAGAGTTCCAAAAAATTTTCTTTGAACCTCCATAACGCCTGATAACTCAAATTTGAGATTGTCCCATGGATTTGAATTAGATATCATATACCACCTGGTAGCATCAGCACCATATTTATCTAATGTTTCAAATGGGTCAATAGCATTCCCTAATCTTTTTGACATTTTTTGCCCATCTTTATCTAGTACAAGCCCATTTGAAATTACATTTTTATAAGCTACTGAATTAAAAACTATGTTTGATATAATATGCAGAGTATAGAACCATCCTCTTGTTTGATCAACCCCTTCAGCTATATAATCTGCTGGGAATGCATCTCCATCATCAATTTTTTCTTTGTTTTCAAAAGGATAATGCCATTGAGCATAGGGCATTGCTCCAGAGTCAAACCATACATCCAAAAGGTCTTTCTCTCTTTGCATTGGGGAATTATTTTTTGAAGTGAGCGTGACTTTATCTAATATATGTTTATGAAGATCAATCATTTTATAGTTTTCATCACTCATGTCATCAACTTTAAAATTTTGGAAAGGGTTAGATTTCATAATACCAACAGATACAGACAGGTCAATTTCTTTAATAAGCTCTTTTATTGATCCTATTACTTTAATTTCTTTTTTATCTTTTGTTATCCATATTGGTAGAGGGATTCCCCAAAATCTTGATCTAGAGAGGTTCCAGTCATTTGCATTACTAAGCCAATTTCCAAATCGTCCCTCACCAGTTGATTTAGGTTTCCAATTAATATTCTTGTTTGAGACCGTAATAGAATCTCTAATTTTAGAAACTTTTATGAACCAGGAATCTAAGGGATAGTAGAGAATAGGTTTGTCTGTTCTCCAACAATTTGGATAAGAATGAACATATTTTTCAACTTTAAAAGCTTTGTTTTCTTCCTTTAATTTAATAGCTATTTCAATATCCACAGATTTATCAGGGGCTTCACTATCATAATATTCATTTTTCACATATTTACCTCCGATACCAATTAATTCATCTCTAAATTTACCTTCTAGATCAACGAGAGGGACTTTATTTTTATCTTTGTCGTAAATTAAAAGAGGAGGAACCTCTGGAGAAGCTTCCTTAGCAACCTTTGAATCATCTGCGCCAAAGGTTGGAGCTGTATGAACTATTCCTGTTCCTTCTTCAGTTGTAACAAAATCACCTAAGATTACTCGAAAAGCATTTTCTGGGTTGTCAGCAGGCAAGGGGGAATCAGACCAAATTTGTTCATATTTAATTCCCAGTAAATCCTTTCCATTTATTTCTTGTTCTATAAAGTAAGGGATTTTGTTTTTATTTCTTTTTAATGATAATTCAGAATGCTCGTTTACCTGAGTATATTTTTTGTTAAAATATTTACCTATTAAATCTTTTGCTAATAATACTCTTATTGGCAAAAGTGTATATTCATTAAATGTTTCTATTATACTGTAATTGATCTTTGCCCCAACAGTTAAAGCGGTATTTGATGGAAGCGTCCAAGGCGTTGTTGTCCATGCAAGTATGTAAAGAGGAGTTTTCTTGTAAATTTTTTTAGGTAAAGACTCATTAATTGTTTTAAATTGAGCTGTAACACTTGTATCGGTTACATTTTTATATGTTCCGGGCTGATTTAATTCGTGTGAACTTAAGCCCGTTCCAGCTTTTGGTGAATATGGCTGAATATTATATCCCTTATAAAGTAATCCTTTCTTATATATTTCTTTTATCAGCCACCAGACGGACTCCATATATTTTGAATCATAGGTTTTATATGGATCATTCATATTAATCCAAAAACCAATTTTATTAGTTAGATCTTCCCATTCATCCGTATATTTCATCACAGCTTTTTTACAAGCCAGATTATAGTCTTCTACAGATACAGTTTCTCCTATATTTTTTTTTGTTATTCCAAGCTCTTTTTCTACTCCTAATTCAACAGGAAGCCCATGAGTATCCCAGCCAGCTTTTCTCTCTACTTTATACCCTTTTTGTGTTTTGTATCTACAAAAAATATCTTTTATTGTTCGAGCCATAACGTGATGAATTCCAGGCGTGCCATTAGCAGAGGGAGGACCTTCATAAAAGACAAACGAGGGACTATCTTTTCTAGATTCAATACTCTTTTTGAAAATTTCTTTTTCTTTCCAGAAGGCTATCATCTCTTTTGAGATATTAGTCAAAGACAACTCTTTATATTCTTTAAAAGCCATTAAAATTATTTCTTTTGATAGTTCGTAAAAATAATTATTTTATATATAAAATTTGGATGAAGTAATTATAATTTCGTTTTAATGCCAATATAAAAACTTCTCCCCTCAGATGAAATTCCTGAGGCAAAAGTTCTGTAATGAAAATCAAAAATATTTGTCACTCCAAATTTTAATTTTGTTTTCTCTGAGAACCTATATTGAGACAATAGGGATAAAGTATTCCATTTTGGGCCTCCCGCATATTTTTCTCTTTCATCAGTAGCATTAAAATTAGTTATTGGGGTTTCATCAAGACCGTCTTCTCCACCCCAACTATATTCAAATGGACTCTTAGAGGCACTAAATTTCCAATTAATTTGTGCAGTTATTTTAGGAGATTCATAATTAAAGTAGAATGAACCAAAAAGAGGTGGGATAGATGGCATTGGACCTGCAGAATAGTCTTTATTCCCCTCCGTAAAAGTTATATTAAACTGAGAATTAAAGTTTTTACTAAGTTGATAAGAAAATTCTGAAGAAAGCCCATAAATAAATCGATTCCCTAGATTTTTATTTGCTTGGGTTATTACTTCATCACCATTATAAATAATAGTTTCTAAACTTTCTGTTGTGGTATCTCCAAAAATTGAAAAATCAGATCTAACAATATGCCTAGAGACAAGAGTGTAATAACCTCTTAAAGAGGCAAAATTATTGCTGTTCTCAGAAAAAATAATTCCTGCATCAAATGTATAAGCATATTCTGGTTTTAAAAAAGAATTTGGAACAAGAAGGAATCCTGAATTTTCTCTAACCTTTCCAATGTCATCAATATTTGGATTTCTAAACCCACTTGAAATAAGGCTGCTTAATTTCCATTTTTCTTGTAAAAGATATGTCATGGCAATTGTTCCAGTAAGAGCTTCTTTTTTAAGATTTAAAGAAGAAAGTAGTTTGTTAACTCTTGTTGAATCATTCCATTTTGCTTTTAAAAGAGTTGAAGTGACCCTAAGTCCAGCATTAAAAGTAAGTCTTTCACTTAATTCGTATATAAAATTAAAATATCCAGCATAGCTAGAATAACTACTTCCGCCATCAGGGTATCTAGATGGAATAGTGTTTGAATTAATTAAATCTAAAATTCTTTGATTATTAATTACTAAATCTTTGGAAAAAGCATTTGAATCAATTGAGTTATGGCTTAGCTCGAAACCATAAGAAAAAGAAATATTTGATCCACTATCACCGCTAAAATCAGTATTTAAACTTAAAGCATTAACTTTTTCATTAAAATAAAACCTTGTAAGCTCATCAAATTTTCTGTTTACACGAGACTCCTGAATTTTTTGAAAAGCACCCGTTATTGTTCCTTTTTTTAGCCATGATTTGCCTAAGAAAAATTTCAGTTGAGGAGAAATAAATAAACGTTTTTGGGGGCCATAATACCATTCACTGAATTTGAGATTCCCATTCATAATTTCAGATAATTTGTCATATCTAGGGACATCAGAAGATGAAGAATACTGAAGATTAAGGTTAAGCAACATATTTTGTGGAAGTCGTATAGAAAACTTTTGAAACAGATCATACTGATTATATCCTGTATTTTTCTGCAAGTTAGGATTAGAGTTATAAACTGGTGATGGGGAGTAATTATTTCTATTATTTTCTGAATAAAAATTTGTCAATCCCCATTCTGAATAATTATGGGATCTGTTTTCTCCAGATAAAATATCTCCAAAATTTGAATAACTAAAACTTGTAATACTACCCCACTTTTTAAAACTTAAAGAAGATGTTAAATTATTTACACTTGAGGAATTTGCAGTATTAAAAGAACTAGAAAATTCATGGGAAAACATATTTCCGCTATTTATCTCAGGAGATTTTGTATAATAGTGAATAACTCCTCCCAGAGCATCAGAGCCATATCCAACAGATGAAGAGCCAAAAACTATTTCTACCCTTTCTATATTGTGAGGATCTACGGTAATAGCATTTTGAAGGTGACCAGACCTGTATATAGCATTATTCATTCTAACTCCATCAACTACCAATAAAACACGATTAGCTTCAAATCCTCTTAATACTGGGCTCCCACCCCCTCCTTGGGATTTTTGAATTCTAATACTTGGACTTATTTCTAAAATTTCCGCACCACTGAGTCCTGATCTTTTCTCAATTTCTTTAGCAGAAACAATTGAAACTTTTTCGGCAATTTTATTAGCAGATGTTTTCGCTCTTGCAATAGACAGAAAAACTTCTTTGAGAATTTGATTTTCAGGAATCATTTTTAACGATTTCATATTTATATCAATCAAATCAAAAAGTTTAATTTGTAAATTCTTGTATCCTAAAATTTGTAAATTCAAAGAATCATTTGGAGAAAAATTTTCCAGTGAGGCCTTCCCATATTTATCTGTTATTGTACTGTTAGATTTATCTTGATTAAAGATGGCAACACCCTCAAGAGGCTCTCCAGAATTATTATCTTCAACCCAAATTTCCTGAGCATATAAATTTATGCTCAAAAAAAGGCACAAAAATTTGACTCTATACTTTTTAGAATAGATCATTTAATATTTTATATGACTTTAAATTATTAAAACTTTGTAAATGTATACGAAAATATTGTATTAAATTATCAAGGATGTCATTGCTGAAATTACTGGAAATAGATAGTGAGTTGATCTGATCAAAAGATGTATTTAGTATTTTTTTAAATTCTCCTAGAGACTTCCCTTTTATTGAATTGCCATGATTTTCAGTACCTGAAAAGCAACCTGTCTCAAGATCAAAAAAGGAATTGTTAATATTTTCCATGTTAGGATAAAACCCTAAGAAACCGCTAAGGTCTATTAAAAATTTTAAATAAAAGGCTGATGAAATTCTTTTCCGTTCAAGATCTAAAATAGCCTTTCTAAGGAAATCAAATAATTTGATATTAATTCCACCATCTTCAGGCAATATTTTTTTTAAAATTTCAGAGATAAAAAGTGCGGTGTTGTTCTTCTTTATATCTAAATGAATTTCTTGAAGGGGTTCAACAATTTTAATTTCTTTAAAAAAGTGAAGGTTTTGGGATTTATTCTTTTGGTAATTTGTAATTATTGAGAGGATATTTAGGGGCTGAAAAAAAGACCTCCGGATCAGTCCTTTTTTAGACTTTAAAACGCCTTTTACTATGAATGATTTTAAACCTAATCTTTCGCAATAGCAAGAAACTATTAGACTAGAATCGTTATATTTTAGAGTACTAATTACAATTGCATCTGTTTCAACAAGCATCAGGGAGATATATTTTTATACAACTCCTTGTGCTAACATTGCTTCTGCAACTTTAACAAATCCAGCAATATTTGCTCCCTTGACATAATTTACATATTCTTTTTCTGATCCGAATTCAAGACAGGATTTATGTATATCTGACATTATTTTTTTTAACTTTTCATCTACTTCTTTTCTAGACCAACTATATCGCAGAGAATTTTGAGCCATTTCTAAACCTGAAACTGCAACACCACCTGCATTGGATGCTTTCCCTGGGGCAAAAAATATTTTATTTTCATGGAAAAATTTAATCGCTTCAGGAGTAGAGGGCATGTTAGCTCCTTCACCTACACAAAAACATCCATTTTTTATTAGAAGTTTTGCATCACTAAAAGTTAATTCATTTTGTGTAGCACAAGGTAAAGCAATATCACAAGCTATTCCCCATGGTTTTTTGTTTGCTTCAAATATTGCTTTAGGGTATTTTTTTTGGTATTCTTGAATCCTCCCTCTTTTTATATTTTTGATTTCCATTATATGGGAGAGTTGTTCCTTACTAAAGCCTTCTTTTTCATATATGTAACCAGAGGAATCAGACATGCAAAGAACTTTTGCGTTCAGAGACAAACATTTCTCAGCTGCAAATTGTGCTACATTTCCAGAACCAGAAATAACAACTTTTTTATTTTTAAATGAGTTTCCCTGGTTTTCAAGCATTTTCTCAGTAAAATATACAACTCCATAACCTGTGGCTTCAGGTCTTATTAAAGATCCGCCCCAGCTTGTTCCTTTCCCTGTCAAAACTCCAGTGAATTCATTTTTTAATCTTTTGTATTGTCCGAAAAGATATCCTATTTCTCTACTCCCCACACCTATATCTCCAGCAGGTATATCTCTATTGGGGCCAATATGTCTAAAAAGCTCCGTCATAAAACTTTGGCAAAATCTCATTACTTCAGTATCACTTTTTCCTTTGGGATCGAAATCAGCACCTCCTTTTCCTCCACCCATAGGAAGGGTTGTAAGACTATTTTTAAAAATTTGCTCAAAAGCTAAAAATTTTAAAACACTTAAATTCACATTTGGATGAAACCTTAAACCACCTTTATATGGGCCTATTGCAGAATTCATTTCGACTCTGTACCCCCTATTTACTTGTATTTCTTCATTATCATCAATCCAGGCGACTCTAAATGATAGAACTCTTTCAGGCTCAACCATTCTTAGGAGAATATTTTGCCCATAATAAATTTTATTTTGGACTATATAAGGGATTACATTTTCAGCAACCTCTGTTACTGCTTGCATGAATTCTGGTTCATTTTGATTTCTAGAACTTACTGTTTTTAAGAAACTATTAATTATTTTTTCCATCTGGATTAATAATTTTAAATAAAGTTACATTATTTAGATTGAAAACTATTTGCTTAACCAAAAAGATAATTAATTAACTCTTCAATCTTTGAGACAGAGATTATTTCAGTTTTATTATTGGATTTTTGAATTTTACTAGATTTAGAAGTAACAAAATTTTTATATCCTAATTTTGAGCATTCTTTTATTCTTTGATCTATTTTTGAAACAGGTCTAATTTCACCTGATAAACCTATTTCTGCTGAAAAACAGTGTTCTTGAGAAACAGAGATGTCATGATAGCTAGATAATATGGCAGTTATAACAGCCAAGTCAATAGATGGATCCTCAACTGATATCCCCCCCGTTATATTAATGAAAACATCTTTTGTGCCAAGAGTAAAACCAGCTCTTTTTTCAAGTACCGCCAGAAGCATATTTAATCTCTTCGAGTTAAATCCATTACTTGTCCTTTGAGGTGTTCCGTATACTGCCGAACTAACTAGGGCTTGAACCTCTATCATTAAGGGTCTAGAGCCCTCTAGAATACAAGCGATAGCATGGCCGCTTAAAAACTCTTCTTTATAAGAAATTAGCAATTCATTAGGATTAGAAACAGCTGAAAGCCCAATGGATTCCATCATGTAAATTCCTATCTCAGAAGTTGATCCATATCGATTTTTCTTAGCCCTTAGAATTCTATAAACATTATTTCTGTCTCCTTCAAAATGAAGAACTACGTCAACCATATGCTCAAGAATTTTAGGGCCTGCAATTTGACCGTCTTTTGTTATATGACCAACTAAAAAAACCGGGATATTAGTTTTTTTACAAAACTTTATAAATTGTTCAGTACATCCCTTTATTTGGGAAACACTACCAGGACTATTTTCAATATTTATTGATTTAAGTGTTTGTATTGAATCTATAATAACGATAGCTGGTTCAATTTTTTTTATTTGATCAAAGATATTTTCAATCAATGTTTCATTAAGTATATAGCAGTTATTGGAAGATGATTTTATTCTTTCTGCTCTTAGTTTTATCTGATTTTGACTCTCTTCTCCACTAACGTATAAGGCTTTAAAATTAAGGTTCATAACAATTTGAAGCAGAAGTGTTGATTTTCCAACTCCTGGTTCGCCTGATAAAAGAATTAGAGATCCTGATATTATACCAGTTCCTAAAACACGATTAAGTTCTTGGTCAGAACTATCCAAAATAGTTTCATCAGCTTCTCTGATTTGACTTACCTGAAGGGCATTAGAAGCAGAATTATTTATTTGATTTTGAGCTTTCCAATTTTGCTGTGATTCATTCGAAACAATTTCTTCTAAAAGAGAATTCCATTCTTTACAAGTATTGCATTGTCCTTGCCATTTTACATGCTGAGCTCCACAATTTTGACAGAAAAAAGATTTTTTAATTTTATTCATTTAATGACCTAAATTTTATTTTTTTCTTTATCTACTAGAGGTAAAATAAAAAAAGATAGCCCCCCACAGAAAACAATCATTGCTGTCTGAGCAGTCCAAATAATCCATCCGAAAGCTAATCCAGAATCATATGAAATTCCAAATGCAAAAAGAGCTAAGGATATTGAATAAGGATAAATCCCTATGCCCCCATTTGTTGCAGAAATTGTCAGGCCTCCTATTACAAAAGCAGGAATAAGCTCAATTAAGGACAGAGATTCTGTTTCAGGTAAAGACCATTTAATGACATAAAACATGGCAACATACAATATCCAAATAAAGAATGTATGAAAAATAAAAGAAGATTTTTTTTCAATTTTCCTCAATGAAATAATTCCTTCCCATAATCCAGAAAAAAATAGGTTGAACTTTTTTACTATAGTATAATTTGATTTTTTTAAAATAAGAATCCAAATGAATGCTAGAATGGCTAAAAGAAATATACTAAGGAAAATATTGTTAAGTTCAAATTTTTCGATTGGCAGAAAGGAGATTACCAGATCAAAATGAATTATTAATGCAATGAAAAGAAAACAAGTTAGAATAATTAGATCAATAATTCTCTCAGCTATAATAGTTCCAAAACCTTTTTCAAAAGGAATTTTTTCATAGGAGTTCATTACAGTTGCTCTAATGACTTCTCCAGATCTAGGGATCCCAAGATTAGCAATATATGCAATAAAAACTGATAGAGTTGAATTTAAAAATGTTGGCTTATATCCTAATGGGGAGAGCAAATATTTCCATCTATAAGCACGAGACAAATGACTTAAAAACCCTAAAAAAGGCGATAATAATACGTATCTATAATCCGCATTTTTAATGGACATTAAAATATTTTCTCTATCCTGTTCAGTGGTACTTTTAAAGCTTAGATATATAAAAAAAAATCCAATTAAAAGAGGAATCAATATTTTAAATATTTTGATTATTAATTTCAATCTTAAAAAATATTCACCATTGAATTTACACCTAAAGCTAAATTAATAATTTAAGATAACTCTATATTATCAATTAATCTAGTATCTCCTAATTTAACTGCAATAAAAGCTCTATTTCCAGAGATTAAATCTGTAGAAGATATTTCTGATAAGGTCTTTTGATTAGCAATAATAAAATACTCTAAATTACATTCCTTCATCTTTAAAAACTTAAAACTCACAAGATCAAGAATTTCTTCATATGAATTAACTT
>Ga0163108_10001099_pt1 | contig 19910 bp, 15 predicted proteins | sample Fk1155metaG_FD_109644 | JGI IMG/M metagenome (GOLD analysis project Ga0163108, IMG submission 109644) | Marine microbial communities from the Central Pacific Ocean - Fk160115 155m metaG | ecosystem: Environmental > Aquatic > Marine > Oceanic > Photic zone | place: The Central Pacific Ocean...
TACTGGAAATGCAGGATTATTGGATGGTATTGGAACGAATGATGTGGATGATGGGCATACTACTCTTTTTTCTCCTTTTTATGATTTAACCCCTTATTCTAATCCTGTATTCACTTATTATCGTTGGTATACTAATAATCCACCTAGTGGTGCAAACCCAGGAGCAGATTGGTGGCAAGTAATGATAACAGATGATGGTGTGAATTGGCAATATGTTGAGAATAATATGACATCTGATAAAAGTTGGAGACGGTTTGCATTTAGAGTGAATGACTATGTTAACTTGACTAACCAAGTAAGAGTAAAATTCATTGCTTCAGACAGCACCCATCTAGGACAAAATTTGGATGGAGGTTCTCTTATTGAGGCAGCAGTAGATGATTTCTCTTTGTATGAGGAAGTTTTCACATCTTCATTAAATAATATGGATTCAAAAAATGCCATTCGAAAACTAATAAAGATTACAGATATATTAGGTAGAGAAGTGGATATAACAAAAATCAAAGAAGAAACTACATTGCTTTATATTTATGATAATGGAACCGTAGAGAAAAGAATAGTTATAGAATAAACCAAGATGTTATTCACATATAATATAAGGTAGCTCTACAACTAAAAAGTATATGAAATACTATTAATAAGTTGATAGTCCGTCTCAGGAATAGCTTTCTCTGGAAAACTATCATAATTAAAAGTATTGTTTATGCTCAATAAAAATTTTCGGTTTAATCTTAATCGTAAACAAAAATCTGACTCCCATCTGAAATCACTAAATTTTTCAATATTAGGTAAATACTTGCTAATAAAAGAAATTTCAACAGATTTACTTAGTTTCTTTACAAGGTTAAGTTCAGAATTTATTCTGCTTTGTATTGCCTTAAGTTCTTCAATAGTAGTTTCCTTCTCAATTTGATAAGATATACCTATAGTAAACTTATCTTCCTTTTTTTGCTTAAAGCTATAACAAAGTCCTGCAGAAACAGTAAATCTATTCTTAATATTTCTACTTATATCATAAATCCGTCCTGCATTTACAGCAAAATTTAAATCTTTGTCAATAAGTTCATATCTAAGGTTCTGCACTCCTTTATTTAAGATATCATCTTCTCCAGTTTTACTAATAAATGTAATATTATTAGCCAAGCTTAACTGATAGGAGCCAATTTTATATTTCACTAAGAAAATATTATTAAACTGTAGAGTCCTTTCAGTATTTTTAGTAAAATTAAGTCCTAAGTCAAAGTTGCCTGAGAAAGGGCTCTTCTTTTCCATTTCTTGTGAAAAGGAGATAAGAGAACTGATAAAAAATAGAGTGAAAAAGAAGTATTTCATTCTAAGTAAGGGATGCAATCTGATTTTCTAGAACTTCAATTTTCTGCATTGCATCTGATTGTTTCTTTCTCTCATTAGCTACAACTTGCTCAGGAGCTCCACTCACAAACCTTTCGTTACTTAATTTTCCGTTTACCGATTTTAAGAAACCTCTAGTATAGTCTAATTCCTTTTGAAGTTTTGCTATTTCAGCTTCAATATCCACATTTCCTTCAAGTGGAATGAAATATTCATTAGATCTTACACGGAAACCAAATGCTCCATCTACTTTTTCTGTAGTGTATTCTACCTGTTCAATATTTCCTAATTTACAGATTATAGCATCCATATCTCTGCAATGAGATTCGTTCTCTTTTACAAACAAAGAGATTTGTTCTTTGTTAGCAATTTGCTTTTCCTTTCTGAAGTTACGAATAGAAGAAACTACCTCAGAAACAATATCAAAATCATCAAGAATTATATCATCTACTTCTGCTGCTTTTGGCCATTCTGCAACAATAATATCTTCTTTTCTGTCATCAATTAGATGCCATACCTCTTCTGATAAGAACGGCATAAAAGGGTGTAATAGTTTGAGTGTCTTTTCTAATTGTTCAATAGTTTTATTATAAGTAACACTATCTATTTGACTACCATAAGTTGGTTTTACCATTTCTAAGTACCAAGAACAAAAATCATCCCAAACTAATTTGTAAGTAGTCATTAGTGCTTCCGAAATTCTGTATTTTCTGTAGGATTCATCAATTTCAGAAATAGCTTTGTTTATTCTGTTCTCAAACCAAATTATTGCTTGTTCCGCACTATTAGGCTGATCTACATCTGCTACTTCCCAACCTTTAATTAATCTGAAGGCATTCCAGATTTTATTAGAGAAATTTCTTCCTTGCTCGCAAAGCCCTTCATCAAAAGGCAAGTCATTCCCTGCAGGAGAACATAGTAGCATTCCAACTCTAACTCCATCAGCACCATATTTTTGTATTAATTCAATTGGGTCAGGAGAATTCCCTAAAGATTTACTCATTTTCCTACCTTGTTTATCCCTAACAATTCCCGTAAGATATACATTTTCAAATGGCAATTCCCCTTTGTATTCGTATCCAGCCATAATCATTCTGGCAACCCAAAAGAATAAGATCTCAGGTGCAGTTACTAAATCGTTTGTAGGATAGTAGTAGTTTATTTCCTCATTGTCAGGATTACGAATTCCATCAAAAACAGACATTGGCCATAGCCAAGATGAAAACCAAGTGTCTAGTACATCAGCATCCTGGCGTAAGTCGGCTATAGTAACGGATGGTTTTTCTTTTTGTGCTAATACTAAAGCTTCCTCTTTGCTTTCAGCCACAACATATTTATTACCTTCATAAAAATAAGCAGGGATTTGTTGTCCCCACCAAAGTTGACGGGAAACACACCAGTCTTTAATGTTCTCAATCCAGTGTCTGTAAGTGTTCTTAAACTTTGCAGGATGAAACTGAATATCATCATTCATTACATGTTCTAGTGCAGGTTTAGAGAACTCCTCCATTTTACAGAACCATTGCATAGAAAGTTTTGGTTCAATCACAGCATCTGTTCTTTCAGAGAAACCAACTTTATTTTGGTATTCCTCTGTTTTTACAAGAAATCCATCTTTCTCTAAATCTGCAGTAATTTCTTCTCTTACATCAAATCTATCTTTTCCAATATACAATTCAGCCGACTCATTTAATGTTCCATCATCATTTAGAATTTCTATAGTTTCCAATCCGTGTTTATCTCCAAGTTGATAATCATTAATATCATGTGCAGGCGTAATTTTTAATGCTCCCGTTCCAAATTCTATATCCACATATTCATCAAAGATGATAGGGATTACCCTATCCACTAAAGGTATAATTGCTTTTTTACCCTTTAAGTGTATGTAGCGCTTATCATTCGGATTTACACAAATAGCAGAATCTCCTAAAATAGTTTCTGGCCTAGTGGTAGCAATGGTTAATTTTTCATCACTTCCTTCAATGTTGTATGCAATGTGGTATAGTTTTGAATTTACTTCTTTATGGATTACTTCTTCATCAGAGAGTGCTGTTTGTGCGGAAGGATCCCAATTTACCATACGTACTCCTCTGTAGATGAGTCCTTTTTGGTGCAAATCAACAAATACCTTAATTACGGATTCACTCATGTCATCATCCATAGTAAACTTAGTACGATTCCAATCACATGATGCACCTAATTTTTTCAATTGCTCTAAGATGATTCCTCCGTGTTTCTCTTTCCAATCAAAAGCATGAGCTAAGAATTCATCTCTTGTTAAGTCACTTTTTTTTATTCCTTCTTTGGCTAATTTTTGTACTACTTTAGCTTCAGTTGCAATAGAGGCATGATCAGTACCAGGCACCCAGCAAGCATTATATCCCATCATGCGGGCACGTCTTACTAACACATCTTGTAAGGTGTTGTTAAGCATATGGCCCATGTGTAAAACTCCTGTTACATTTGGTGGAGGAATTACAATTGTATAGGATTCTCTCTCATCAGTAGTAGAATTGAAATACCCTTTTTCTAGCCAATGCGAGTACCATTTCTTTTCTGCATCTGTAGGGTTATACTTTTTTGCTAATTCCATTGATTTGCAAATCTATAAAAATCTGTACATCAAAACTTATTTATTAATCTCATTTGCAGAAGAAAAATAAATTAGTAAATTTGCTGTTCGTTATTTGGAGAATAGATATTAATTAAAAAACTAAAAAGAAATGAAGAAGATAATTTTATTACTAACTGCCTTTCTAATTGGGTTTGTGGTTTTAGCCCAACGAATCCCCCAACCAGAAAAAGCAGAGCCAGTAGTTGAAATAGAGGAAGCAAAACAAGAACAAATTGAGGAACCATCTTCAAATGCTACGATCGATTTTGAATCAAAAGTTTATGATTATGGAGTTCTAGAACATAATGGTAATGGAGATGGAGAATTTATTTTTACTAATAATGGCACAGAAGCATTATTGATTAAAAATGCAAAAGGGAGTTGTGGCTGTACAGTTCCAACTTGGCCAAGAGAACCAATCATGCCTGGTGAAACTTCAAAAATTGGTGTAAAATACGCAACCAATAGAGTAGGGAAATTTACTAAAACAATTACCCTAACAACCAATGCTAGTAAAAAACCAGCTATTTTAACAATTAAAGGAGAGGTAACTCCACCACCAAAAGAGGCGCAAGCTCCTGAGAAAAAAAATGAAGGAGCTCCATTGGAAAATAAATAATAAAATCCAAAAAATATTACGACATTAGCACCCTTATTTTTAAGGGTGTTTTTTTATCAAATATTTTACAATGCCAAAAATTTCAAATAAAGGAATAGCAATGCCAGAATCGCCAATTAGAAAATTGGCTCCATTTGCCGAAACTGCAAAGAAATCAGGTAAAAGAATATATCATTTAAATATTGGGCAACCTGATATTAAAAGCCCTGAAGTCGCTTTAGAAGCTATTCATAATTTCTCAGATAAAGTAGTGGAATATTCTCATTCTGCAGGTTTTGAAAGCTACCGTAAAGGCTTAGCAAATTATTATCAAAACTTAGGGATTGCTATTAATAAAGATGAGGTGATTGTAACCACTGGTGGTTCTGAAGCCATTTCATTTGCTTTAAATTCGTGTTTGGATAATAGGGATGAGGTGATTATTCCTGAACCATTTTACGCAAACTATAATGGATTTGCTACTTCAGCAGGAGTAACAGTAAAACCAATTGCAACCTCAATTCATGATGGTTTTGCATTGCCTGAAATTGCAAAATTTGAAAAAATTATAACTGCTAAAACTAAAGCAATCCTTATTTGTAATCCTGGAAACCCAACAGGATATTTATATTCGAAAGAAGAATTAGAAACGCTAAAAGATATCGTTATTAAACATGATTTATTTTTAATTGCTGATGAGGTGTATCGTGAGTTTTCTTATGAAGGATATGTACATCATTCGGTATTGAATATTGAAAGGTTGGAGCAGCATGCAATCGTAATTGATTCTACTTCCAAAAGATATTCTATGTGCGGAATTAGAGTGGGTTGTATTGTGTCCAAAAACAAGGAATTAATGAGAACTGTCATGAAGTTTGCACAAGCAAGATTATCGCCCCCTACATTCGGACAAATTGCTGGTGAAGCAGCCTTAAAAACGGATGTTTCATATTTTGAACAGGTGAGTGCAGAATATGTAAGTAGGAGAGATGTGCTTGTTGAAGGGTTAAATAAAATTGAAGGGGTAATTTGTCCTAAACCTAAAGGTGCTTTTTATGCAATTGCAGAATTACCAGTTGATGATGCTGATAAGTTTGCGCAGTGGTTGTTGGAAGATTTTGAATTGGATGGAGCAACCATTATGGTGGCACCTGCGGCAGGGTTCTATGTAACTCCTAATATGGGCGTGAATCAGGTTCGTATTGCTTATGTTCTTAATAAAGAATCCTTGCAGAAATCAATTGATATTTTGGAAGCAGGACTTAAAGTTTATCCTGGGAGAACTATTTAGCATAATATTAAATTCAAAGCAATTTTTTCAATTCCAAAAATTTTCCTTTATTATAAATAGCCAAAGCTTTTCCTTTTAGCTTTTCCCCAATAAATGGGGTGTTTACAGATTTGGATTTTATATCTATTTTTTGAAATTTCCAGCCTATATCCGGGTCAAACATGGTGAGGTTGGCCGTATTGCCTTCTTCTATTTTTGCGCTTTCCAATTGTAATAGTTTCCTTGGGTTAATAGCAATCTTCTCTATTATTTCCGCCAAGCTTAAATGCGCACTTAGGTGCTTTCCAATAAGTCCAAAAGCAGTTTCTAAGCCAATAATACCAAATGCTGCATTGTCAAATTCTGTCTTCTTGTTTTCCTCATCTTCTGGAGAATGGTCGGTGCAAATCACATCTATTGTTCCATCTTTCAGTCCTTTTATTAAGGCAGTGCTATCTGTATTGCTTCTAAGTGGCGGAAGTACTTTGTAGCGGGTATCAAAGTGACTAATTTCCTCATCTGTAAGTATCAAATTGTATATGGCAACATCTGCCGAAATATTGATGCCTTGTTTTTTTGCTTTCTTAATCTTGCTTACACTATTTTTGGTGGAGATATACGATAGGTGCAGCTTGCTATCAGTGTATTTGCAAATGGAAATATCTCTATCAATCATAATTTCTTCCGCCATGGCAGGGATTCCTTTCATTCCCAGTACGGTGCTTATTTTTCCCTCATGTATTTGTCCTCCATTTGCAATGCTGCTATCGTTCGGATAGTTCATTATCAGTCCATCAAAATCCTTAGCATAGAGTAGTGCCACTTTCAACACATCATTATTCTGCACCGAATTCTTATCATCCGTAAAGGCAGGTGCGCCCGCATTTTTCATATCATACATTTCTACTATATCTTTTCCTTTCATGCCTTTGGTAAGACTTCCTGCTGCATGCACACTAACAATATTCTCCTTTCCCTTGCTGTGGATGTATTCTACTTGTGCATTGTTATCGGTTACCGGATTATTTTGTGGCATTAAAAGTACGCCCGTAAAACCTCCCTTTGCAGCCGCTCTGCAACCAGAATTAATATCTTCCTTATACTCAAAACCAGGATCCCTGAAATTGGCGTGTATATCCAGCCATCCAGGAGAAAGATGTAGATTATTGGCGGCATAAGTTTTTGCTTTTCCACCCTTTATCTTTGCTGCCACTTTTTTGATAATCCCATTTTCAATAAGTATGTCTCTTATCTTATTGTGGTGTTTTCCATTTGGGTCAATTATCTTTGCTGATTTGATAAGTATATTCATGATCTTAAAAATTTAATAAACATTATTTCCGTCAGTAAAAATAGCAGTGCTAAAGTAATACAAAGTTTCCAATAGCTTTTTCCAAACTGGATTTCTTGCACTATATTGCTGATATTCTGATTTGCATTACTATTTATTTTAATATTTTTGATGTTGTTTCTCTGCAAAATTTCTTCCACCTCTTTGTTAGAGTAAATACTGGGATCCGATTCCTTATTACTATAATTAAAGGAGAGAGTAGCAATAGTTTTACCCTCTGTAGTTAGTAAATAATTCCCAGCTTCTTTTAACTTTTCTTGTAAATACAATTTTCTATTTCCTGCAACAAATTTCTCGGCAGGAATAATGTCATAATTTTTCGATTTCATATGATAAATAGTTTCTTTATTTTCAGATGTAGGTGCATTAAAATATTGCATTTCCTCTATGCCATAATAAAGCTGTGTAGTTTTATAACTCATAAGTGCTATATTATAAAGCAGTGGTACAAAAAGCGCATGTTTTCCTAAATTGCTGCCTGCATCATTTAAGGAGGAAGTAAAGAGGTAAATATCGCCAGAAAAGTAAGTGTAATGACTAATAAAATCATCTCCTATTTCAAGGGTGAGAATACTTTGCTTGTTGGTATTGTTTTTGTCCGATATCTTGTAATGAGACGATATCATTGGTAAGTTAATCTTTTTCTCCTCTTTCGCAAAAACTCCTTCAAACACCTTATGGGGATAAGAGATTCTATTTACTTTTTGTTTTACGGTATCTTTTCTAAGATATTCATCCAAATTTAATTCAGAAGAAAGTATTTTATAGCTATCAAAATTAATATCATTACTTGGGAAGATAGCCAAGCTTCCACCGTCTTTTACAAAGCTAACAATACTTTGTACTAATCCAGAAGAAACTGTTGTTAGACCATCCAAAATAAGTAGCTGTTGATTTTTAATTTCTTCATAGTTAATTTGCCCAATGTAAACCGATTTGTAATCTATTGCATCATCCTTCTGAAAAAGAGATTGCAAGGAAAAATTAGGGCTTTGCTCATAAATATTTAGCACTTTAATTTTATCTAGTATTTCAAAGGAAAAATAAAAATTGTCGTCAAAAGAAATAGGGTAGTCTTGCAAAGAGATTTTACATTGTTTGAACCCACTTGATAGCGGGGTGAACTTGAAAGTGATGTTTTGTTTTTCACCAGGAGGAATACTAAAATTACTAATTGCTTTTTGCATATCATTCACATGTAAAAAGGCAGGCAAGTTAGTCAGTGTAACATCTGATTTATTTACCACTCTTGCCACTATCTCAATGGGTTTTCCTTGCTGAATAATAGGGCTATTTGTCCAGCAACTATCCATATACAAATTGCTCTCTGCTGTTTTGTTAAGTGGAATAATCAAAATACTTAGGTTGCTATCATTTTGATTTACATTTTCAATAGCAAAAGTGCTTTTTTGCAAGTCGGTCAGCACATACATCTGCGCATTCTCATTTTGCTTATTCAAACTCTGTTGGCGGCTGATTACCTCTGCCAAACTTTTGTAGTGGGCAGTAGTTGTAAGTTGCTGAAATCTACTGCTTATTTCTGCTTTGGTAAAAGAGCGGGAATACTTTGCTGAAAACTCATTTGTAATTAGGTAAAAATTACTTTCTGTATTATACTGATTGGCAATTTCTTCCGCTTTGTTTTTGGCAATATCTAATAGCATACCTTCCTCAGAAACGGATTCCATACTAAAGGAATTGTCAATATAAAAGAAGAGATTTTTTGCAATATCTGTTTGCTCCTGCTTTGTAGGGATGTATGGCTTTGCAAATGCCAAAACCAAAAAAGTAATCGTTAAAATTCTGCTCAATAGAATAAGTAAGTTTTTAAGGCGAGAACTAGAGCGTTTTGCTTGCTTTATTTCTTTTAGGAAACGAATGCTAGAAAAACGAACTGTTTTGTATTTCCTTAGATTTAAAAGATGAATAATAATAGGAATTGCTATTGCAAAAAGCGCTAAAAGCAGTTGTGGGTTTTGATATCTCATCAAAGTACAAAAGTACACTTTTGAGCAAAGCTGAGCTTTTTTTAGGAAATTAATTTTCCGTCCACCATTTCTAGTTTTCGGTTTGCCATATTGGCAAGTTCATTATTGTGGGTCACTATTACAATAGTTTGTCCTGTTTTCTGGTTTAGTTTTAGTAACAGATTGTGCAAATCCTTTGCGTTTTTCGAGTCCAGATTTCCGCTTGGCTCATCTGCCAATATAATAGCAGGTGAGTTGATGAGCGCCCTAGCCACAGCCACTCTTTGCTGTTCTCCCCCAGAAAGTTCATTGGGTTTGTGGCTTAATCTCTCTTGCATCCCAAGCATTGTAAGTATTTCTGTGGCTTTTACTTCCGCTTCTTTTTTGCTTTTTCCTGCAATATATGCTGGTAAGCATACATTTTCTAATGCAGAAAATTCAACCAATAAATTATGAAACTGAAATACAAACCCAATTTCTTTATTTCTGAAACTTGACAACTCTTTTTGGCTGAGTATATTTACTTGTTTACCATTGATAACTAATGAACCATTTTGAACATTCTCCAGTGTTCCTAATAGTTGAAGTAAAGTAGTTTTCCCACTTCCAGAGGCGCCAACAATGGAAACAAATTCTCCTTTCTTAATTTCAAAATCAAGTTCTTTTAGCACTTTTAGATTCCCGTAAGAAAAATTTATTTTATTTGCTTTAATCATTATCTAATAACTATTTTTTTCTGAGGTAAAGATAATCTAAATAATAAATAACTTTTAAGGATAAACTATTTTGTTGAGCTAGGTTAAACGATTCTTTCAAATTATCAACCCAATGATTTATTAGGATATTATCTTCATTATCAATAGCATTTTTCCAAACCAGGCTCATTTGACTTCCTGGGGCAAACCACCAATTAAAGGCTATGTCGGATGTCCAAGTTGTATAATTTATATTATGTTCTCCAATATACTCGCTATCATATAAATACCCATCATCACCTAACGAATTGAATTCTAAATTTTCAACTTGATCCATATGATATCTTAGTTTGATAGATAGATCCATCTTATTATTTACAATATAATTTGCACTTAATACATTTGTAATCATGAAGGTATTTCTTTTAGCAAATACATAATCAACTTGTGGAGGATATATAAATAAACCTGAGGTATCATTTTTGACAAATCCAATATCATTAAATTGATTTCTGATAGAAAGCACATAACGAAGTGATATTTTATCATTTAACCTGTACCTTGGAGATATCCGCCATCTATAACCATGTCCTTGATATAAAGGAACTGTTTTGAATCCTCCACCAATATCTATAGCAATCTTTTTTCTATAATCTGTTGATATCCATCCTCCACCATTTATTGATTTTGATCTTTTAACTGGATGTTCTAAGTCTCCTGTTCTTGCTTCATAAAAATCATTCTTCTCATAAGGATTAAAATTAGTGCGTATAGAGATGGTAGTATAGTTTTTTAACGTCATACGTGTTGATGCTTCTAATTCTAGATTAACAAATTTTTGATCAGTAAATAAAGTTTGGTGATTTATAGAAGTGCTTATATTTGAATTAACAAATCTTTTATTTTCATTAAATTGATTATAACTTAGAGATAGGCCATTTGTTATCTCATTATTTGAATATAAAAAACCTAAATCATTAGGGTTATACTTATCATCTTCAAAAATAGAATATAAGTCATATTGATAATTCCCATTAGTTTTTCCTACTGCCAACATACCAGAAAATCCTTTTGTTAAGTTATTTCCTTCAAATTCCTGACTCATTTTTAGTTTTCCTACATACACTCTAGTATTCTCTTTATTGTTGATTCTTGTAAAAACACCTGTTACATTTGCATCTTTTCCACTTCCATTTTGAAGCATATGCGTATTCATTAGGCTTACTGATGAGCTATTGCCAAAAGCCTGATCAAATATCATAACATTATAATTAGTCAAGGGATCTTCATTTGTTTTATTAGTTACAGCATTAAGTACAGCAACTCCTAATCCGTTTTTAGTTCTTCCAGTAACTTTTGAAGCATTTAATAAATCATCTTGAAGTCTTCTGCTATAAAACATATCCTCTCCTTTATTAAAAAGCTCAGTTCCCTCATTAAAAAATTGTCTCTTTTCTTCATATTTAACCTCAAAAGGAGAGAGGTTTAATACCATTGCATCAGCTGCAGTTTGTCCAAAATCAGGTATAAGTGTCATGTCAAGAGTAAAGCTTTCATTTATTCCGTATTTAAGATCTGCTCCATAATTGTATGGGAAGTTAGTTTTTCCATCATAGCTGTCAGCATATATTGATGCATAAGGCATAAATGAAAGACGTATTGGAGAATCAACATCTTTAATTCCATCAAGTAATCCAGCTTGTAATGCAAAATCATTATAGTTTACGTCTATTGGGTTCCAGCTATAATCTTCACGATACCTTCTTATTGTTCTTGCCATATTTATTGCCCAAGGCATATCGTTGTCAGGGAATCTTATTTGTGAAAAAGGGATAGCTATTTCTCCTACCCATCCGTCATTATTTATTTTTACAGCTGATTTCCAAACAGCATCCCATGTTTTATCAATACCAGTTTTAGAGAATTTTCTATCTACTTGTACTCCTGCTGCAGAAATCATAAAATTATATTCAACTTGAGCATTATTAAATGGATCTATAAATATACCAAATGCATCAAAATTCTTATTTTCATCATCACGTTTAGAGAGTTCTTTTAATATACTGTCAGGTGCATTATCATACATCATTATTCCAAAATAGATGTTCTTGCTATCATAGCAGATCTTTACTTCAGTTCTTTGATGATTTTTTTCTGGTGTTCCGTTATTTGGTGATATTTGAGAGAAATCACTTGCAATATTTATGTTGTTCCAAACATTATCATTTAGTGCGCCATCTATTTTAGGAGCATTTTGAACTCTTTCTATGTTGTACACTTTTTTATCAATAAACTGTGAAAAGCAAAGAAGAGGAATGAGGGTAAAAAGAAGCGAAAGGAATTTTAAATTCATCAAGAAATAATTGGAATACAAAAATAGAATCTTTTTTCAATAGAGGATTGTAATTCGATTGATTCCTATATTTTTGCGGAAAGAATAATAGAAATGAATCTACACGAATATCAGGGAAAAGAATTACTAAATAGTTTTGGTGTAAAAATCCAAAGAGGTATAGTTGCAACAACACCTGAAGAAGCTGTAGCTGCTGCTGAAAAACTAAATACTGATACTGGCACTAGCTGGTGGGTTGTTAAGGCACAAGTACATACTGGAGGTAGAGGGAAAGGTGGGGGTGTAAAATTAGCGAAATCTTTAGAGGAAGTTAAGTCAGTTTCAAATGATATTTTAGGAATGCACCTAATAACTCCGCAAACTTCATCTGATGGGAAATTAGTAAATCAGGTGCTTATTGCTGAGGATGTATATTATCCTGGAGAGAGCAATACTTCTGAGTTTTACATGTCAGTTTTATTAAACAGATCAACAGGTAGAAATATGATTATGTACTCAACTGAAGGAGGAATGGATATTGAAGCTGTTGCTGAGGAAACTCCACATTTAATTTTTACTGAGGAAATTGACCCAAAAGTAGGATTAACATCTTTTCAGTGCAGAAAGATTGCATTTAACTTAGGGTTAAGTGGAAATGCATTTAAAGAAATGACAAAATTTGTTTATGCATTGTATACAGCATATGATAAAACGGATTCATCTTTATTTGAAATAAATCCTGTATTGAAAACTTCTGACAATAAGATTTTAGCAGTAGATTCGAAAGTAAGTATTGATAACAATTCTCTTTTCAGACATAAAGATTATAAAGGTTTAAGAGATATAAGAGAAGAGGACCCAGCTGAAGTGGAAGCAGGGGAGTACGGACTTAACTTTGTTAAACTTGATGGAGATGTTGGTTGTATGGTAAATGGAGCAGGACTTGCTATGGCTACTATGGATATTATTAAAATGGCGGGTGGTAATCCAGCGAATTTCTTGGATGTTGGTGGTACTGCAGATGCCAAAAGAGTAGAACAAGCATTTCGTATTATTCTGAAAGATGAAAATGTGAAGGCAATTTTAGTAAATATTTTTGGTGGAATAGTAAGATGTGATAGAGTAGCTCAAGGAATTGTAGATGCTTACAATAATATAGGAGATATTAATATTCCGTTAATTGTAAGATTAGAAGGTACAAATGCTAAAGAAGCTAAAAAACTTATTGATGAAAGTGGACTTAAAGTAGAATCTGTTATTTTATTACAAGAAGCAGCTGATAAGGTTGCGGAAGTACTTGCTTAGATATTAGATAATGAAATCCCTGCCATTTGTTGGATGTTTTTTATTGCTCTTCAGCAAACTTTTTGAAATTATCTGACCATTTTCGCCATTTCTTTAATTTTAGAGGAAACCATATTTTTTGGTAAATATTTTAGGTTAAACTTCCAATAATTTTTTGGAAAGCATTTTCCATTTTTAAATGCTGAATACTCTCATCTCTTTTAAACCAAGATATTTGTCTCTTTGCAAAACGCCTTGTGTTTTGTTTTATCTTTTCAATGGCTTCTTCCAAATTCATTTCTCCATCAAAAAATGCAAACAATTCTTTGTAACCGACCGTTTGCAAAGCATTTTTGTTTTTGTAGGGGATTAAATTTTCCACTTCTTTTAGTAATCCTTCTTCCATCATCATATCGACTCTCCTGTTTATTCTTTCATATAATTTTTCTCTTTCCATTTCTAATGAAAAATGAGAGATTTTGAAATCCCTTTTTGCAGATGTTTTATTTCTGAAAGAGGAAAACGGTTTTCTACTTTCTCTTATTACAACCAATGCCCTTATCAATCTTTGGGGATTATTTATATCAACAATATCAAAATAATCAGAATCTGTTTTCTTTAATTCATCTTGCAAAAATGTAATTCCTTTCTTTTTATATTCTACAATAATTTTCTTTTTAATTTTCTTATCCACTTCCGGAAATGTATCCAATCCATTACAAACAACATCCATATACAATCCTGAACCACCAACCATAATTAGCGTATCGATTTTCTTAAATAAATTCTGTAAAAGTGCTGTTGCATCTTTTTCAAAAAGCCCAACATTATAAGTATTCTTTACCGATAAATGCTGTATAAAATGATGTTTGACTTTTGCTAATTCTTTTTCAGATGGAGGAGCGGCACCTATTTTCAGTTCTTTATAAAATTGCCTGGAATCAGCTGAAATTATTTCAGAATTAAAGTGCTGAGCAAGTTGGATGCTTAATGCAGTTTTTCCGATTGCAGTAGCCCCAGAAATTACGATTAAGCGTTTATTTTTATTAGCAACACTCATCTAAAAAGTTATTTCTTTGCTTTTGGAGAAAGATTAATTTCTACTCCTTTTTTTATCATAAATTCCAAGGCTTCTTTTTTATCATTTTTAATCTCCCCATCTAGTATTGCTTCTTTTATTGCATTTTTGATAATCCCAATTTCTCTACCGGCTTTTATGCCAAAAAAATCCATTATCTCTTCTCCATTAATTGGTGGTTGCCAATTTCGGATATGGTCTTTTTCTTCCACTTCTTTTAACTTCCTTCTTACCAATTGAAAATTATCAAGATACTTTTTTACTTTATTTGGATTTTTGGATGTAATATCGGCATCACAAAGCATCATTAAATCATCAATATCATCTCCAGCATCAAAAAGCAATCGCCTCACTGCCGAATCCGTTACAATATCTTTTGCTAGAACGATAGGTCGTAAATGCAATAAAACTAGTTTTTTTACATACTTCATTTTTTCGTTTAGAGGTAACTTCAACATTTTGAAAATTTTAGGTACCATTTTTGAGCCAAAAAACTCATGTCCATGGAAAGTCCAACCTTGATTTTTGTAGTATTTTTTGGTTTGAGGTTTTGCAATATCGTGCAAAAGTGCAGCCCATCTGAGCCATAAATTTTCTGTATTTCTCGAGATATTATCCAATACTTTTAAGGTGTGGTAAAAATTATCTTTGTGGGTATGTCCGTTTTTAATATCTAATCCTTGCAGATTGCAAGCCTCAGGGAAAAACTGATGCAAAAGCCCTGTTTCAAACAAAAGATTAATGCCAATGGAGGGTTTTTTGCAGAGCATAATTTTATTAAACTCATCCATAATTCTTTCTGCTGAAACAATATTTAGTCTTTCAGCATTTTGCTTTATCGATTCGTAAGATTTTTTCTCAATACTATAATCTAACTGTGTGGCAAAACGAATGGCACGCATCATCCTTAGCGGATCGTCTGAGTAAGTAATTTCAGGACTAAGAGGAGTGCGAATAATTTTTTTTTCTAAATCTTTTTGTCCTGAAAAAGGATCAATTAGTTTGCCGAAATCAGATTTATTTAATTGAATTGCTATTGCATTAATAGTAAAATCTCTTCTGTTTTGGTCATCCTGCAATGTGCCATCTTCCACTATAGGCTTTCTAGAATTTGCCCTATAAGATTCTTTTCTTGCACCTACAAATTCATAAGTTTCTCCTTCAAAATTAATCATGGCTGTGCCGAAATTTTTAAAAACCTTATAATTGGCTTTTTCTCCTAATTTCTCTCCTACTTTCTTTGCGAGTGTTATTCCATTTCCAACACATACAAAATCTATATCTGGATTTATTTGCTTGCGGTTGATGAGCAAATCCCTCACCCAACCACCAACTACAAATGTTGGATAGTTTAGCTCATCTGCAATTTCAGAAATAATGCCAAAAATCGGATTTTTAAGGGATGTTTTCAGGTTCATTCTATCGTAATATTTTTACACGTCCATTCTTATTTATAAGTAAGATTTGAGAAGGGATTTTCATAATTTTATCTTGGTGCAAATTTACTATATAATCAACATTATTTTTTATTTTTTCTGTAATTTCTGAGAATTGTTTTGGCTGCTTTTCCCCGCTAATATTTGCTGAAGTAGAAACGATTGGTTTTCCAAATTTCTGAATCAATTCTTTGCAAAACCCCTCCGTAACTATTCGTATTGCTGCTGAGCCATCCACTCCCAATAAGGAAGTGTCTAATCCAGTAATATTAGGGTAAATAATAGTGGTGGGTTTTGTAGTAATGTCAAAATCAGGAATTGAATTTGTAATATTTTGTAGTTGCGTTTTATTACAAACTAACGAAATAAGTGCTTTACTTTCTATCCTTTTTTTGATTTTGTAAATTTTGGCAATTGCATTAGGATTTGTAGCATCACAGCCTATCCCCCAAATAGTATCTGTAGGATAAAGGATGGTGCCTCCAATTTGTAATGTGGCTAATGCTTTGTTAATCTTTGTTTGCATCTAGGTATTCTTTTAAAAAGGTATAGCGCATCCAAACAGCCTTTGCTTGATATAATGATATGATAAAACCAGCATAACCATCAAAAAAACCTAATTGCAAAATATAATGTTTAATAAAACGAAAAGTAGGTTTAATAAGCGTATGGAAAAATGTAATAGTAGGAATTCTTGCCTCATAATCTTTAGCTTGCCACCGAGCATATCGCTTTAATTTTTTCAGATATGCTTCTTTAGTTTTAAAAGTATTGTGCATTAATATATTATTCAGACTTCCAATTTTTCCATCACTGATGATTTCAGCATGCACATGCTTGTTTTCATATTTACACTTATCCCGAATAAATAATCGAATAACCCTATCGCCTTGCCATCCACTAAAGCGTATTTTTTTTCCCATGAAATAGTTTTGTCGTTTAATCCAAAACCCACTATAATCAGTATTTGAATTGATGATAGAAAGCACTTCTTTTTTAAGTTCAGGGGTAACTCTTTCATCTGCATCTAAAAGTAATATCCACTTATGTTTTGCTTGAGGAATGGCCCAGTTTTTTTGTGATGCAGAGTTTTCATACTCTCTTTGTAAAATTGTGTCTGCAAGTGGGGTTGCAAGTTGTACAGTTGCATCTTTACTGAAAGAATCTACTACCATTATTTCATCTGCAAAATCAACAGATTTTATTGCAGCTACAATATTATGCTCTTCATTTCCAGTTGGTATTATTGCAGTGAGTTTTTCCATTTATAGTCCTTTGTAAACCTCCATTAAGTTTGTTGCAATTTTATCATCAGTAAAGTTTTGTGCGTACTCAAACCCTTTTTCAGTCATTGTGCTTTGTAGTTCTTTAGAGTTTTGAATTTCAAGAATAGCCTCCTTCATCTCTTTAGATGATAATGGATTAATGTATCTTGAATGAGGCCCTCCAGTCTCAGAAAAACAGCCATCTTTTGATGTTATTACAGGTGTTTTGCAAAATAAAGCCTCCAGAATTGGAATGCCAAAACCTTCAAAAATTGATGGATAAATCATAATCAGAGCAGATTGGTAAATAGCTGTCATTTCTTCAAGAGATATTCTGCTTAGTAACATAACTCTATCAGATAAATTATTTTTAGCAATGTACCTTAGGCATTTTACTTTGTATGATTTTCCATTTCCTATTATTACTAACTTCTGATTAGGTAATTCCTTAAGAGTTTTTAAAAGTGTAAGTAAGTTTTTACGCTCCTCAATACTACCTACATATAATAAGTAATCTTGTTGGATGTTGTACTTTGATAATATAGCTTGCTTTATATTATCCGAAACTGGACTTTGAAAAACCTTGTTGCATCCTTGGTAAACTACTGTTATTTTACTCTCAGGGATTTCAAAAAAGTCAATAATATCTTTTTTAGTTTGCTGGCTAATTGCAATTATTTTATTCGCTCTTTGGCAAGCAGATTTAAATTTTTTGTAATAAATTTTCCGGTCAATAAGCTTGAATAAATGGGGGTAACGAATAAAAATTAAATCATGAATAGTAACAACCGTTTTGATGGATGTTTTTTCAATTCCTAAAGGTAACTCATGACTAAGCCCATGATAAATATCGATTTTGTTCGTGAACAAATCACTCACAATGCTTTTACTTCTCCAGTATGATTTAAGAGTTTTATTAAGTAAGGATTGAGGGGTGCGGATAAATGTATTGTCTCTATTTTTTAAAAAAGCTAAACGGCTGTTTTTTATTTCCTTTGGGGTGTATAAAAAGTATTTATTATCCGCATAGAAATGAGAAAGTAAACGAATGCTATCACGGGAATAGTTTCCTAAACCAGTACTGTTTAAAAAAGCTCTTTTTGCATCAAATCCTATTCGCATTATACATCCACATTATAATCTCTCAAAGCATCATTTAAAGAGGTTTTTTTATCGGTACTTTCTTTTCTTTTCCCGATAATAAGGGCGCATGGCACTCCATAATTTCCGGCAGAGAATTTTTTATTATAAGTACCCGGAATTACTACAGAACAAGAAGGAACAATTCCTTTATATTCAATAGGTGTGTCGCCACTCACATCCATAATTTTAGTTGATGCTGTTAAAACTACATTAGCGCCCAACACTGCTTCTTTTTCTATTTTTACTCCTTCAACAACAATAGATCTTGAACCAATGAATGCATCATCTTCAATAATAACAGGGCTTGCTTGTACAGGTTCCAACACACCACCAATACCAACACCACCTGATAGATGTACATTCTTTCCAATTTGAGCACAAGAACCAACAGTTGCCCAGGTATCTACCATAGTACCACTGTCGATATAAGCACCAATATTTACATAAGAGGGCATCATGATAACGCCAGGAGCTAAATAAGCACCATAGCGAGCAATTGCATGAGGTACAATACGAACACCAAGATCAGCATATCCGCTTTTAAGTTTCATTTTATCGTGAAATTCCAATGGGCCTAATTCAATTGTTTCCATTTTACGAATAGGAAAATAAAGAATAACAGCTTTTTTAACCCAATCGTTTACTTGCCATCCATTTTCTGTTGGCTGTGCAGTACGCAACCTTCCTTTATCTATTTCCTCAATTATTGTTCGAATACACTCCTTGGTGGCAGATTTTTTTAGTAAACCCCTATTTTTCCAAGCGGTTTCAATTATTTGTTTCCATTGTGAATTCATAATTGCAAAGATAAAAGTTTAATGTAACAATTTGAAGATATAGAATGCAATAATATAAAAGGAAGGTTTAAAAAAAGACATAAAAAAAGCGGAATAAATCCGCAAATTTCTGTCTTTTACGCTAATAAATTTAAAAAGTTTCAATTATTGATTCTTTTTTAAACATATAAGATATTGTTTTGAGAATTAATCTTTCTCTATGTAATTTTCTTAAATTTGCATTAAGCAAACTAATATGAAAAAACTAAGCTTACTTCTAACGACTCTTTCGGTTACTTTTTTTCTTTCTTTTTCTGAAGAAATTAAGCTGAATGAGGAGCATAATTATTTTGGAATCACCAATAAATCGCTGACTGAGTTTTCATTTGTAAATAATTTTTCAGGCTTAGATGCAAAACTAATTAAGACAAAAGAAGGTGACTTTATAAAACTTTTTGTGAGTGGATATGCTGCTAATTCTGATTACGGAAAAGCAGAATTACCAGAATTAAAAAAGATATTTCGTATTCCTTTTGGTGCACAGGTAGTACTTAAGATTGTAAATAAAGAGGAAGAGCTTATTTCTTTAAGTGATTACGGAATTATACTTCCAATTTTTCCTAATCAGCCATCTATATCAAAAGGAGATAATGCAGAACAAGTTCCTTTTGTTTACGATAGAGATTTTTATAAGATCAATCAATTTAACGAGAATCCAATTGTAAAAATTGATGTATTAGGAAAAATGAGA
>Ga0163108_10001103_pt1 | contig 19851 bp, 19 predicted proteins | sample Fk1155metaG_FD_109644 | JGI IMG/M metagenome (GOLD analysis project Ga0163108, IMG submission 109644) | Marine microbial communities from the Central Pacific Ocean - Fk160115 155m metaG | ecosystem: Environmental > Aquatic > Marine > Oceanic > Photic zone | place: The Central Pacific Ocean...
CCTAATCCCAGATTCTATTAAATCGAGTTTGTTCAAAACCCATTTTACTGGGATGGGGTTTGATTCGATAAATAATGCTTTATGAAGCCCATCAAGCTTTTTGTTTATCCTGTCAGCTTCTTTTGTATCCCCATTTAAAGCGGACATACACATTTCGTTCATTTCTTTAGGAGCAACATTTGCGGTTACTGAAATTACGCCATCGCCACCCATTAAAATAAAATCTTTTGTCGTCTCATCATCGCCACTAAGCAAGAGGAAATCACCTCTTGTTCCTTCTCTTATTTGATTTACACGTGTTAAATCTGCGGTCGCCTCTTTTACTCCAATAATGTTATCTATTGATGCAAGTTTGATAATTGTCTCTGGCAACATATCACAAGCAGTTCTTCCCGGAACATTGTATAAAATTTGAGGTATATCAATCGTTTCAGCAATAACCTTGTAATGTTGAAACAAGCCTTCCTGTGTTGGTTTATTATAATAAGGTGTGACTAATAAGCATGCATCAGCGCCGACTTCTTTTGCGCATTTTGTTAGTGAAATTGCCTCAATTGTTGAGTTGGCTCCAGTCCCCGCAATCACCGGAATTCGCCCTTTTACAAGTTTCACCATTTTTTCAATAACGACACAATGCTCTTCCTCTGTTAACGTCGCTGATTCGCCTGTTGTCCCAACCGCAACAATAGCTCTGGTACCTTGTTCGATATGGAACTCAATTAATCGCTCTAACGCTTTATAATCAAGCGCAGTATCAGGAGCCACTCCAGCCTGCATTGGTGTAACAATTGCGACAATACTTCCAGTGAACATTATAAATAATTATTATATCTTATTAGGAAAAGCGTGTATGTTACTCAATGTCGTTATGCTATTACAAGAATGAAATTTAAAAGAATTAATTATGGCTGCAAATAAAGTAAAAATCGGGGGAAAAGTACCAGAATTTAGCTTACCATCAACAGGCAATAAAAACGTAAGGCTTTCTGGCTTAAAAGGTAAAAATATTATTATTTATTTTTACCCTAAAGATGCCACTCCGGGATGTACAATTGAAGGGCAAAATTTTCGTGACAACATTCGTAAATTCTCTTTATGCAATGCGATAGTACTTGGTGTATCTAGAGACAAAATAACTTCGCACGAAAAATTTAAAAAAAATCAAAAATTTCCTTTCGACCTACTTTCAGATGAAGATGAAAAAATTTGTAAAATGTTTGATGTAATAAAAGAAAAAAATATGTATGGAAGAAAGGTTATTGGTATAGAAAGGTCAACATTTTTAATAGACAAAAAAGGAATCTTAAGAAATGAGTGGCGAAAAGTAAAAGTAAAAGAACATGTGAATGATGTACTTCAAATATTAAAGAAGCTTAAATAATTTTATTTTAATTATTTCTTCTTTATTTTTTTAGTATCCTCTTCGTTTATAGGCCACACATTTATTAATGCTTTAACCAAAGTTGCCAGTGGTATTGCAAAAAATACGCCCCAGAAACCCCAGAGTCCGCCAAACACCAAGATTGCAACGATAATTGCAAGTGGATGTAAATTAACAGCCTCAGAAAACAAAATGGGTACTAAAACATTCCCATCAAGAAACTGAATAATAAAATAGCTCACCATTAACCAAGTAAAATTATAATCAGAATTTAGACCCCACTGAAAATACCCAACAAGCGCAATTGGTAGTGTTACTATTGCCGCACCTATGTATGGAATTAAAACTGATAATCCAACAATCATCGCTAATAAAAATGCATAATTTAATCCTAGAATAACAAAGGCAATATAGGAGGCGCCTCCAACTATTAAAATCTCATTAAATTTTCCACGAACATAATTCCCAATCTGAGCATCCATTTCAACCCACACTTCATTAACTAAACGTCTCTCTTTTGGTAAAAAATTGGTCACCCATTCCATTACTACTTTCTTGTCTTTTAAAAAGAAAAAAATCATAAGAGGTACCAAAATTAGATAAACAAGAATAGTTATGACCGCGGGCATAGATGCTAAAGAGAATGACAATACGCTTTGGCCTAGCTCACTAAAACTATCACGGATATTAGCATTCAATTCCCAAACATATTCTTCTGAAATTAATTCTGGATATTGTTCTGGCAAACGTAGAAGTAAACCTTGAATATTTCTTATCATTTCCGGAACTTCTTGAAAAAACTGGCTTACTTGCTTGGAAAGCAGTGGCATCAATCCAAACAAAATAAATGCCATGAAGACTAAAAATAGCGAGTAAACGATGTTTACCGATGAAAATCGGCTAATATCTTTAATTTGTAATTTAGATACTGCTCCTTCAAGCAGATAAGCAATAATTAATGCCGCCAATAATGGCGCAAGCATTTTCCCCATTGTCACAAGAATAATCAGGCCAAGCGTCAAAAGAATTACTAATAATGAAGCTTGCGGATCAGTAAAATAACGTTTATACCAAGTGTTTATAAAATTAAACATTAATTTTAACTCCAATTATAAGTATGATATTTAATATTACACTGTTATACAAATCATTAGTGCATTGCAAAATATAAGAAATACCAATACAAGTATTAAATATGGACAAATATGAATTATCAAAAAATATAAAAAGGTGGGGGACCGAACTAGGTTTTCAACAAATAGGGATTACAACAACAGAGCTACATAAAGATGAGGCATATCTTATGGATTGGCTTTCAAAAGGAAGACATGGAGAAATGTCTTATATGGCGTCACATGGCACTAAACGTAGCCGTCCAAATGAGCTATTTCCAGGAACCATTAGCGTAATTTGTGCACGAATGGACTATTTCCCTCCTTCTAGCAAACAACCTGCTGAAGTTTTAAAAAATAAAAATCTTGCTTATATATCAAGGTATGCAACGGGTAGAGATTATCACAAATTGATTCGACAACGCTTAAAAAAATTAGCAAAGAAAATTAATACTCTCTATGGTGAATTTGGGTATCGTTGCTTTGTTGATAGTGCCCCGATACTAGAAAAAGCATTGGCACGTAACTCAGGACTTGGGTGGATAGGTAAGCATACGAACTTGATAAACTCTAAAGCTGGATCATGGTTTTTTCTTGGTGAAATATATACAAATTTGCCACTAGAAATTGATCTGCCATATGAAAAGCAGCACTGTGGTACTTGCTCTGCATGTATTGACGTTTGCCCAACTAATGCAATTGTTGCGGAAATGGAAATTGATGCGCGCCGCTGTATTTCATATTTAACCATTGAACTAAAAGGAAGTATTCCTGAAGAATTTAGAAAAATGATTGGCAACCGAGTTTATGGTTGTGATGATTGCCAATTAATCTGTCCTTGGAATAAATTTGCCAGAAATTCTAATGAAGATGATTTTCGTGTTCGGCACGGACTAGATGAATCTAGTTTAATTGAATTATTTTCGTGGACAGAAGTAGAGTTCAAGAAAAAGACAGAAGGAACAGCAATACGAAGAATCGGTTATGAATGTTGGTTAAGAAATATCGCGGTGGGTTTAGGTAACGCACCAACTACAAAAGAAATCGTTAACGCATTAAAAATTCACCGAAATAATTCTTCTGCACTTGTTAAGGAGCATGTTGAATGGGCCTTAAAACAACATTACTAAAAGTAAAACCGATCAAGATTATTTACTTTATCCAATCAACAATATTCTGTATTAAATGATTTTCCATATTATTAAATGAGTGATTAGCTCCTTTTACTTCAATCTGGGTATATAAATAATTACCGCTTTTTTTGGATGCAAGTCTACGATCAGGTGCAGATTCGACTCCCTCTTTAAAATCTAAACTACCAAATATATCGAGTGTAGGTATTTTTATTTTTTCAATCAATCGTAGTAAATTAACTGGTGGCTTAATATAAACATAATCTTGTAGACTAATTGCAATTAAAGCATCAATATACTTCGATTCTCCTTTCTCAAAATATACTAGTGATGACAATGCGCCAAACCCATGACCGATAATTATAATCCTGGAAAATCCACGTTTTCGTAATTCATTTACCGCAGCAATGATTCGTCGATTAGTTTCTTGGAATGTCTTTCCATATTCTTCGATGTTATTTTCTGGTGATATTATAGGAAGTTGTATTGATAAGGTTGACCAACCAAATTTCGGCAACATATTTCTTAACGGAGAAATAACCTCAGGCCAATCCGCATGGCCACCTATAGAATGTAAAATAATAGCCGCGCCTTTCACTTCTCCTATTTTATGGCGATTGAAAAGGGCTACGAAACTATTATCCATTGCTTCAAGCCAAAATAATTCCGTTGCTTCTGTCTTATCTATTATTCCGCTCGATATGCGTTTTTCCCAGTCATAATCTAGTGGGTCAGTTCGGACGTTAAGTATGTTTAGAAATAGGCAAAAAAGCAGGCCAATAAGTAATTTTTGCTTCATTTTTTTTGGTATACCTTAAAAATGCTAATCTTAACAAATAGTCGATAGTGGCTATGGTAATACTTATCAGGTAAAGTTACTCGCGTCATTAATTGCAAACGGATTATTTCAGATGCATAACGCTGTGATTGCAGCCTCAATATTGTCTGCAGACATGTCAAAACTTGGCGAAAATACCAGAAACGTCTTAGCAGCAGGTGCAGATTTTATCCATGTCGATGTTATGGATAACCACTATGTGCCTAATTTAACTTTTGGACCGATTGTCGTTAAAGCCTTACGAAATTTTGGTATAAAAGCTCCATTAGATGTACATCTAATGATTGAGCCTGTCGATAGAATTATCCCGGAATTTGCCGAGGCGGGAGCTGATTACATTACTTTCCACCCAGAGGCATCAGAGAATATTGACCATACACTAAATTTAATCCATCAATGCAAATGTAAATCTGGCTTAGTTTTCAACCCAAGCACGTCTCTTGATATTCTTGAGGATGTATTAGATAAAATTGATATTGTATTATTAATGTCAGTTAATCCGGGATTCAGTGGACAATCATTTATTGAATCTGTTTTTGATAAACTCAAATACGCCAGAGAAATTATTGATAAATCAAAACATGATATTCGTCTTGAAATTGATGGCGGTGTTAAAGTTGATAATATTCGAAAAATTGCTGAAGCTGGTGCGGATACTTTTGTTGCAGGATCAGCGATTTTTGGAGCAGATGATTATAAATCAACTATTAAAATGATGCGGGAACAAATAGCACTAGCAAATAATTAATATATTCATCTATCACATGTCAATAACTATAGCAAAATTGATTTTGCTTAACTGTTGCTAAAAATAAAATTTTTTCTCTATTAAATAATATGATTAGTAAAAATAATTTTAATGAACTAGCAAAAAAAGGATACAACCGTATACCTTTGATGTGTGAAATATTAGCAGACTTAGATACACCACTAAGCACCTACACAAAAATCGGTCACTCTGCATACTCATATTTGTTTGAATCAGTAGAAGGCGGGGAAAAATGGGGACGTTATTCAATTATCGGGCTACCCGCGAAAAAAATAGTTTCCGTAACTGAAAAAAAAATAACAATTATAGAAAATAATAAATGCATTAATGAATACGATACCGATGACCCTCTTGCTGAAATTGAGAAAATTCAAAAATCATATAAAGTTCCGAAAATTGAAAATATGCCGCGTTTTAATGGGGGTTTAGTTGGTTACTTTGGTTATGAGACGATCAAATATATTGAGCCAAAATTAAATAAAAATAACAAGAAAGACCCAATTGGTTCTCCTGACATTTTGTTAATGATTTCAGATGAAGTTATTGTATTCGATAGCCTAAGCGGAAAACTATTTATTATTGTGCACGCCGATCCGGAAAAAAATAATGCTTATTCAAACTCTAAAAAAAGACTTAATGAAATAAGTAAAATGCTTCGTAATAACCAGATTAAAAAATCGCAATTAGAAAAATCTCGTGATGTTGATGAAAATGATTTTATTTCTGGATTTACACAAGAAAACTATGAAAAAGCAGTTGACGCTATAAAAAATTACATTGTTAATGGTGATGCTATGCAAGTTGTGCTTTCTCAAAGATTATCTATTCCCTTTGAATCAAAACCGATAAATCTTTATAGAGCACTTCGTTCACTCAATCCATCGCCCTACATGTACTTTCTTGATTTAGATGATTTTCAGATTGTGGGATCGTCACCGGAAATATTAGTTAGACTAGAGGAAAATATTGTGACGGTAAGACCTATTGCCGGTACACGACCAAGAGGTAAAACTGAAACGGAAGATCTTGCGCTAGAAAAAGATCTCTTACGAGACCCAAAGGAACTGGCTGAACATTTAATGTTAATTGATCTTGGCAGAAATGATGTTGGGCGTGTTGCTGATATGGGAACTGTTAATTTAACTGATAAAATGATAATTGAGCGTTATTCGCATGTTATGCATATCGTCTCTAATGTTACCGGCAAACTAAAAAAAGATATGAATGCAATTGATGTTTTACGCTCTACTTTTCCTGCTGGAACTGTTTCTGGCGCCCCAAAAATTCGAGCAATGGAAATTATCGATGAACTAGAACCTGTAAAACGCGGTGTTTATTCAGGGGCAGTTGGATATATATCATGGAATGGCAATATGGATACTGCGATCGCAATAAGAACTGCTGTAATTAAAGATAAAACTCTACACATACAGGCAGGAGCTGGTATTGTTGCTGATTCTATACCGCAAAATGAGTGGGATGAAACAATGAACAAAGGGCGTGCTATTTTTAAGGCTGTTAGTTTAGCTGAGAAGGGCCTAAATTAACAAAGAGAGAGCGTTATGTTATTAATGATCGATAATTATGATTCTTTCACTTATAACCTTGTTCAATATTTTGGCGAACTTGGCCAGGATGTAGAAGTATATAGAAATGACAAAATTAGCATTGATCATATTAAAAAATTATGCCCATCACATATTGTTATTTCCCCTGGTCCTTGTACTCCGAATGAAGCTGGTATATCGATTGAAGTTATTAATAATTTTAAAAAAGAGGTGCCGATTCTTGGAGTTTGCTTAGGACATCAAAGTATAGGACAAGCTTTTGGAGGAAACATAGTTCATGCAAAAAATATTATGCACGGTAAAACATCTGATATTTATCACGCAGGAACAGATGTATTTAAAGATTTTGAAAATCCTTTCACCGCAACCCGATATCATTCTTTAGTTATAGAAAAAAACACTTTGCCAGATTGTTTTGAAATTACTGCATGGACAAATAATAAAGACGGTAATATCGATGAAATTATGGGTGTTAAACATAAAAATTTCTTAATATCGGGAGTTCAGTTCCATCCGGAATCTATATTGACTTCGTATGGACATGAGCTTTTAAAAAACTTTCTTTCGAATACCAATTAAATAAAAGTTTTGATAAACAACTAATGGATATTCAAACAGCAATTAATAATGTTATTAATAACATAAATTTAAATCGTGAAGATATGCATAGTATTATGCAAACAATAATGAAAGGTGAGGCAACTCCTGCGCAAATTGGTGGTTTGTTGGTTGCTCTTCGCATTAAAGGTGAAACGGTAGATGAAATCACTGCTGCTGCAGAAGTAATGAGAGAATTGGCTACAAAAGTAGATGTTGATAAAACTAATCTTATTGATACTTGTGGAACAGGAGGCGATAGTTCTAATACATTTAACATTTCAACAACATCTGCTTTCGTTGTCGCTGCAAGCGGTGCACGGGTAGCAAAACATGGCAATCGTTCTGTTTCTAGCAAATCTGGGAGTGCCGATGTTCTGGAAGCTGCAGGAATTAATATAGAATTAGACGCTGAAGAAGTTGCAAGCTGTATTGATAATATTGGTATTGGGTTTATGTTTGCGCCAATGCATCATAGTGCAATGAAATATGCTATTGGGCCAAGACGAGAGCTTGGATTAAGAACATTGTTCAATGTTCTAGGTCCCCTAACAAATCCAGCCTCTGCTCCAAATCAAGTTATCGGTGTTTTCGAAAAAAAATGGCTAAACCCTTTGGCAGAAACATTAAAACAACTAGGAAGTAAACATATTTTAATTGTTCACTCAGAAGATGGTATGGATGAAATTAGTATTTCGGCTAAAACATTTATTGCAGAATTAAAGGATAAGGAAATAAATAATTATGAAATTTCACCAGATGATTTTGACATTAAAAAATTTAACATTAATGATTTATCAGTTGAAACTATTGATGAAAGTTTAACTATGATGAAATCGGTTCTTGATAATAATGACAATGCTGCAAAAGCTATAGTTAGTTTAAATGCGGGTGCTGCAATTTACACCTCTGGTATTGGTGATTCAATAAAAACTGGAGTTGATATGGCTAAAAATATTATTGAATCTGGTGCTGCTAAAAAGAAATTTGAGATGCTTATCCAGCATACTCAATCTTTTAAAACTTAATATTATATGGCAAGAGAAACGCCTGATATCTTAAAAAAAATACTCGATTATAAAATTGAGTACATTGAACATACAAAAAGAAAAATTTCACCTGAAGAATTAAAACACCGTTCTGATGATTGCCCCCCACAACGAGGTTTTACTAATAGTTTGATAGAAACTATTAGTAATGATAAACCAGCGGTAATTGCAGAAATAAAAAAAGCTTCGCCTAGCAAAGGAATTATCTGTAAAAATTTTAATCCTGATGTTATAGCAAAAAGTTATTCGGAAGCTGGGGCTTGCTGTTTATCTGTATTAACAGATGTTGAATTTTTTAAAGGTTCTGATGACTATTTAAAACGAGCGCATAATGCTTGTAAATTACCAATCTTACGTAAGGATTTTATGATTGATGCTTATCAGATATACGAGACTAAGGTTATAGGTGCAGACTGTATACTAATAATTATCTCTGCATTATCAGATATGCAAGCACAAGAAATGGTTGGTATTGCAAGTGAAATTGGCCTTGATATTTTAGTGGAAGTACATGATCGTGAAGAATTGGAACGTGGAATGATGTTACGAACACCACTTATTGGTATCAATAATAGAAATCTTCATACATTCGAAACAAATCTGGACACCACCCTAAATCTTTTGACTGATGTATTCCATGATCGTACGGTAATAACAGAAAGTGGAGTGCATACACGTGAACATGTTAAGCTTATGCGAAAAAATAATGTAAATGCATTTCTTGTAGGTGAAGCATTTATGAAAGCTAAAAACCCCGGAGAAGAATTAAAAACACTGTTCTTCAAAAAATAGATTTTTATAATAAAATAGTAATTCTTCTTTAATATAATAGAAAATTTTAGGAGTATAAATTAGTGTCAATAAATAATTCAAAAAATATTATTAATTCTTTATGCTTATATTTAATTCTAGGCAATTCAGTCAATGCCGATGCAAATAATTTAACATTAAATTGGGAGCTTGAAAGTTTTAGTAGTCCAGAATCGGTTATATATGACAAAAAACTGAATCACCTTTATGTTTCTAACATTAATGGTTCTGGAATTGAAAAAGATGGGAATGGTTTCATTTCAATTGTCTCTTTAGATGGAAAAATTATTCAAGAAAAATGGGTGACTGGATTAAATGCGCCAAAGGGACTAGCGCTACATGGCCGTACACTATACACGGCAGATATCGATGAATTGGTAGCTATTGATATTAATAGTGGGCGTATTACTAACAAGTTCAAAGTTAATGATGCAAAATTTTTAAATGATGTAACAGTAAGTGAAAATGGTGATGTTTATGTCTCGGATATGATGCTAAATAGAATTCATCTTCTAACTGAAGATAGTTTTACTATTTGGCTTGAAGATAAAAAGTTAGAATCACCAAATGGTTTATTGTTATTGGAAGATGATATTATTCTTGGCAGTTGGGGTAAAATGACAGATGGGTTTGCCACCAAAGTAGCTGGCCATTTAAAAAGAATTTCAATTAAAGATAAAACTATTCAGTCTATTGGTGATGGGTCAGCAGTTGGAAATCTTGATGGAGTGGAAGGCGATAATAATGGCGGTTTTTATGTTACTGACTGGATGAATGGTAAATTATTTCATATAAAACATACAGGTGAAGTAAAAACCTTACTCGACCTACCACAAGGTAGTGCCGATCATGAATATATTCTAGAAAAGAATTTAATTTTTATACCTTTAATGAAAAATAATAAGTTGCTTTCTTATACAGTAAATCACTAATATAAACACAAAACATACTAAATTAATCAAATAATTTTTTTAAGATTTTAAACATTTAACTTTTTCATGCCAGATATTAAGTGCACGTTCATAATAAACAAAAACACAATTTTCACAACCACGATTACAACATTCAGATTCGTCTGGTTTTACTGGTTTTTTTGGTAAATCTTTTGGATTATTCATAATTATTTTTTTAATTTAAACATTAAATCTAAATAAAATAACATCACCATCATTAACAATATAGTCTTTCCCTTCTGATCGACATTTTCCAACATCTTTTGCTCCCTGTTCTCCTTTATATTTTATATAATCATCAAATGATGTAACTTCCGCACGAATAAAACCTCGTTCGAAATCAGTATGAATAACGCTTGCTGCTTTTGGCGCAGTTAGCCCGGTTGGAATAGTCCATGCGCGTACCTCCTTAGGCCCAGCTGTAAAATAATTTTGTAACCCCAACAACTGATACCCTAATTTGATAACACGATCAAGGCCCGACTCTTCCATATTTAATACTTCGAGAAATTCTGCTTTTTCATCTTCATCATCTAGTTCTGATACCTCCGATTCGATTGTCGCGCAAATTGCTATTAAATGTGAATTTTCATTTTTCAAAAAAACTCGTAATTTTTCTAACCAAGGATTTGAATCAAAACCACGTTCTTCAATATTAGCTATGTATAAAATTGGCTTTTCAGTTAATAGGTGTAGCTCTTTTACCACTGAATTATCCAGCCCTGATGTATTCATCGTACGTATTGGTAAGTTTTCATTTAGATGTCTTATTAATTCTTCTAAAGTTTCTATTTTTTCTTTTATATTCTTATCGCCACTCCGACTTAATTTATTTGCTTTCTCGAGTGTATTATTGACTGTCTCTAAATCTGCTAAGCAAAGTTCGGTATTAATAACTTCAATATCAGATATTGGATCAACCTTGCCAGACACGTGAACAACATTTTCATTATCAAAACATCGGACTACTTGGATAATTGCTTGTGTTTCTCGAATATTAGCAAGAAATTTATTCCCCAATCCTTCGCCTTTTGAAGCCCCTGCGACTAAACCTGCAATATCAACAAACTCCATATGAGCTGGAATAATTTTTTCCGGTTTAACAATATTAGCTAATTCTTGGAGTCGTGAATCAGGAACAGCAACGATTCCAATATGAGGCTCTATTGTGCAAAAGGGATAATTTTCTGCTTCTATTGATGATCGAGTTAATGCATTAAAGAGAGTTGATTTCCCAACATTAGGTAAGCCAATAATCCCGCATTTAAATCCCATTTAAAATTTACCGAATTAATTTGTCTTATTTTTTTTATTGTTTTGATTCATTAATTCTTCGATATGGTTATGAAACAAATTCTCATGCCCATCCATAATATTATTAATACCTGCTAGTATATTATATTTATCAACATTACTAGGTTTATTTAGAACATAGGAAACAACTTTATCTACGGCCCCAGGATGCCCTATGCCTATACGTAAACGATTAAAATTTGGGTCGCCCACTTTGTCTATAATATCTTTGAGTCCGTTATTACCTCCATGACTGCCACCAATCTTAAAACGTAAATTACCAACATTGAGATCAATTTCATCATGCACAATTAATATTTGGTTAATTGGAATCTTATAATATCTAGTTAATGCCTGTACTGCTGTACCACTATCATTCATATATGTCTGAGGTTTACATAACCAACAATCAACAGCATCATTTTGATAACGACAAAGTTCAGATTGAAATCTTTTATCTGGTATAAAATTTATAGAAAGTCTTTCTGCTAGAGAATCAAGAAACCAAAAACCCGCATTGTGCCGTGTCTGCACATGTTCAGAACCAGGATTCCCAAGCCCGACAATTAACCTTAATTGTGTTGACACCTGGTAATACCAGGCAATTAGCTTTCGCTATCCTGAGGCTCAGCTTCTCCTTTGGTAGGAGAATCACTACTTTCAGCTGATGTTTCATCAGCAGCCTCAGCGCCTTCAGCGCCTTCAGCGCCTTCAGCAGCCTCAGCAGCCTCAGCAGCCTCAGCAGCCTCAGCAGCCTCATCGGCAGCGCTAACTTTTGGAATATGAACAGATACTATGGGCTGTGCATCATCTCCGCCATGCAACAGACTATAGATCTGCACACCTTCAGGAAGTTTTATATCAGTAAGGTGTAATGTTTCATTGATACCAACTTCTAACATATCAACATCCAAAAACTCAGGCAGATCTTTCGGCATACAAACAATTTCTATCTCTGTCATTAGGTGACTAATAACCCCGCCGTCTTGCTTTACTCCTAGACATTTATCCTCATTTATAAAATGAAGCGGTATACGCATAGTAAGTGCCTGTTCTTCATCCACACGTTGTAAGTCAATATGTAATAACGAACGTTTATAAGGATGGCGTTGCAAATCTTTTAACACGACTTTCTCTTTTGTTTTTCCAATTTTTAGTGTAAGAACACGCGAATAAAAAGCCTCGTGCTCCAAGTGGTGCATGATTTCACTATGATTAAACATAATCATACTAGTATTCTTATCGGTACCGTAAACAATACCGGGTAATTTACCATCACGGCGTAGGCGGCGGCTCGCACCTTTACCTACATCGTCCCGTAGTTCAGCAATAAGTTCAAATTCGTTCATTTTTCAATACCCCTAAATAATAACTTTTTATTTTTTTCGACCGCGACCAATCAAAAAACACTTTATACTAATAAATTAATCAAGAAACATAGAGCTTAGTGACTCTCCCTCAGCAATACGCCGAATACTTTCAGCTAACATTCCAGCTACACTCAACTGTCTAATAAGATTTGAGGTTTTTGCCTCTGAGCGAAGCGGAATTGTATCTGTTACTACCAATTCATCAAGCTCTGAATTCTCTATATTTTTTACAGCATTACCAGATAAAACCGCATGAGTACAATAAGCAACTACTTTTTCTGCTCCAAAATTCTTTAATGCCCCAGCCGCGTTACCTAATGTCCCAGCCGTATCAACTAAATCGTCTATTATCACACAAGTTCTCCCATCAACATCGCCGATAATATTCATCACCTCAGATTCATTAGGATTCGGACGTCTCTTATCAATAATCGCTAAATCTGTATCATCCAATCGTTTTGCCAAAGCACGGGCTCTTACCACACCCCCAACATCTGGGGAGATAACCATTAAATTGGGGTATTTATGTTTCCATATATCTCCTAACAAAACCGGCGACCCATAAACATTATCCAAAGGTATATCAAAAAAACCCTGAATCTGATCAGCGTGTAAGTCAACAGTCAAAACCCTATCAATACCAGCTGAAGCGATCATATTTGCAACCATTTTTGCTGTTATCGGAACTCTTGAAGAACGTGAACGACGATCTTGCCGAGCATATCCCAAATAAGGAATAACGGCTGTTATAGTTGCAGCTGAAGCCCTTCTAAGAGCATCAGCAATAACTAACAATTCCATTAAATTATCATTTGTCGGAGCACAAATTGGCTGCATAATATAAATATCTCTGCCACGAACATTCTCATTAACTTCGACCATAACCTCACCATCACTAAATTTTCCAGCTGTTATTTTCCCAAGCGGCATATTAAGAAATTCGACTGTTTTCAGTGCCAATTTTGGGTTGGCATTTCCACTAAATATCATGATATTTGAAATAGTCATAGTCGTTATTTTCTCCAAACAATTAAAAATTTTGGCTGGGGTGCCAGGACTCGAACCTGGGAATGCAGGGATCAAAACCCTGTGCCTTAACCGCTTGGCTACACCCCATAATAATTATCTTTTTTTCATATGCTAACTAAATATGGGCTCATTAACTTTTTCGCTCATGTTCCAATCTTTCTAGTAAAGGCGATTTGTTTATACCTTTTGTTACAAAACCTTGCCACTTTTCAGGTAGCTTATTTTTTACCTTATTTGCCTTCTTCTCGTCAGAAAACTGAGCAAACAAACAAGCTCCTGTCCCTGTTAATTTTGAAGGAGCATAGCCTTCCAACCAATCTAACGCTTCCGCGACGTTACTATAATGATTTCTTATATACGATTCACAATCATTTTTTACGCGACCTTTGTAGAAGTCGCGTATTGTGATTCGAGGTGTATTCCGTGTCAAATCACTTGCTTCAAAAACAGATTTTGTCGAAATACTGCAACCTGGGTAAATAACTAAATAAAAACATTCATCTAACTCAATTGAGTCCAATTTCTCTCCAATACCTTCAGCCCATGCTGCGCTGCCATGAATAAAGAATGGTATATCTGCTCCAAGCGATAAACCAATCTTGGTCAATTCTTTAGTTGATAATCCTGTTTGCCATAATTCATTCAACACAACTAAAGTCGTTGCGGCATTTGAACTACCGCCCCCCAAACCGCCTCCTATGGGTATATTTTTTTCTATACTAATATCCACGCCAAGTTTCGAACCGCTTATTTCTTTAATTTTTTGAGCAGCTTTAATAACTAGATCATTATTTTCATCAATAAATGAAGAATGTGAACTTCGTTTTATTAATCCTGATTCTAGAATAGTAAAATTTATTTTGTCAGTTAGTTCTATAAACTGAAAAACTGTTTGCAGTAAATGATAGCCATCTACCCTCTTACCAATTACATGTAAAAATAAATTTAGCTTTGCCGGAGCTGGCCATCCAAAACTTCTCACCTATTTATATTTCCCAATTTTGTATTACCAATCTAAACTGAATATTATTGCCTCTAATAAATAATTTTTCAGGTAATGAAACATTTCTTTTGTCTATATATCGTAAAACACTTACAGAAAATCCAGATTGCTTCATATCTTTCAATCGCCCCTTCTCATCCAACAAAAGCTGGCTATATTTTACATTTGGTTCTGGTATTCCTCTTACCCAATATTTAAGTCCAGCAAGATAAACATCCCAGCCAAGTTTCTCACGAATTAATTTTTCGGGGGTATCAGAAGTAAATACTTTATTTTTGGGGGTTCGCATTACAACCCCCGCTTCTGATACTTTTAATAAATAAGTCCCTTGCCCTAAACCTGAAATAAATCGTAACTCATAGCCTGAATCAAATTGGTCCCAATGCAAAAGAAAAGTGGCGCTATTATTTTTGCCCTGTATAGCTGTACGACCTCTAATATTCCATGATTCTAACTCATTAACCAAAGCTTGGTGATTTGCCCATTGACGTAATTGTAAATCACTATCAATTTCAGGTAATGAACTGCAAGCATTAATTAGCAATATAATCAGGGAAAATAGGAGTATTTTTTTCAAGGTCTAAAACGTTCGATAACTTTTAATAGTCTATCGTCCGCTGGTGTATCTTGTAATGCTGTTTCCCAAACAATTTTAGCAGCTTTTTTATTGCCCATAACCCAATGAACTTCACCAAGATGAGCTGCAACCTCAGGATCATTTCTCAAATCAAGCGCCTTTTGCAAAAAATCTATAGACTCATCAAGTCTTCCAAGCCGATAAAGAACCCAGCCCATACTGTCTAAAATATAAAAGTCTCTGGGGCTTAATTTATATGCACGCTTAATATAATTATACGCGTCTTCCAGACGTTCGCCTCTATCAGCAAGCGTGTAACCAAGAGCATTTAATGCTGTCGCATTATTGGGATCTTTTTCAATAATGGACATGAGATCTGACTCTAAAATATCAAAACGATTAATCTTTTCTGCAAGCATCGCACGAGAATAAAGAAGGTCGGGGTGGCTATCCCTCTCAATTGCTACATTAAAAACATCTAAAGCTTCTTCGAAGCGTTCCTCCCCTATTAATATTTCAGCTTCCGCTTGTATTAATATATTACGATTTACATCTTTTGGTTTTTCAATAGAACGAATATTGGTCAGTGCTTCCTCAATATTTCCTTGTTTGGCAAAAATTAGACTTATTCGTATGAGAGCATCATAATAATTCTCACCGCCTTGTACGTTAAAATAAAAATTATTAGCCTTATCAAATTCATTTTTTTCTTCTGCTATTCTTCCCAGATAATAATTTGCATCAAATACGTATTTTTTTAGCTCAATAAGTCTTTTAAAATATTTCTCAGACTCAAGGGGTTGGTTTTGCTGTAAAGATATTAAACCAAGCGCATAAATTAAGTCTGTATTATCTGGCTTTTTACTATAGAGTAACTTGAACTGCTCTCGTGCTTCATCAAAACGTTTGGCATCAGTTAACAATCTTGCGTATGTCATACGCAAATTAAAACTTTCATCGCGATCTTTTAAGATAGTCTCAAGCCAATTTAGGGCTTTGTTCATATCTCCCTTACTTTTTAATAAATATACATAGGCCATGGTCGCGGCCTCATTTTCCGGTTTTAATTCTAATATCCTCTCAAACAATGATTCGGCACGTTCAATATCACCAATACGTGACGAAACATGTGCATAGGTATATAAAGCATCGACATCATTCATGTGATTTGTCATTAATCTTTCCATTAGCCTTATCACCATACTTTTATCTTTTTCGCTACCAAGAAAATTTGCCACCATCCATAGTTTTTGATCGAAATCTCCGTCGGATACTTCTAAAATAACCTCAAGATGCTGAAGAGCTTCATCAAGATTATTCTGTCTTAGGTACATTACTGTTAATACTTGATGTGGGTCTGGGTTTTTTGGTTCGATATCAACCCAAAGTTTGGCTGCTTCATAACTAGCTTCGTCATTACGTGCGTAAACTGCGATTCTTGTTGCGCGCTCTATAATTGCGGGGTCAAGTGTAACTCTCGCCAAATCCAAGTAATACTTGGTTGATGTCTCAATTTTGCCGCGTTGTGCAGCGACCTCAGCAACTATAATTTTGAAAAGAATATCCTTGGAAAGCTCAATTATTGGTCTTTTGGAAGCTAGTATTTCATTTTCTTGTGTTTGCGACTGTGATAACGATTTTTCTGACTCATTGGTTATTTCCGGCTTTGCAAATGTTCCAGAACTAGGGGGAGCTCCGGCGCAACCACCAAATAAGAAAATTAATGGAAATACCACCAGTCTAAGAAAGACTTTATATTTTGAAAATTCGTTCATTATTATCATTTTTCATGATTTTTGATTACCTATTTTCTCAGATTGAGCTTAAAAATAATACCAGGTTTCAATATCCTATAAATTTTAGGACTAATGGCGTATATACTACTAGGATTACATAATTCTAGGTTTGTTCAGTGTATCAACTTGAATTATATTTATTAAAAATCAATGAATATTTTATCTATTACTACTTGTATTAATTTAAATCATGGCACAAAATTTTCTTTTAATATTCACAAATTACCAAAATTATGACACTTATTGCCTACGGAATTAACCACTCAACAGCGCCCGTTGATATTCGGGAAAAAGTATGTTTTGGTAATGAAATAATGCCTGATGCATTAAATGAATTAAAACATCAAAATGGTGTTTACGAAGCCGCAATTCTATCAACCTGCAATCGTACTGAAATCTACTGCAACATTGATCAAGGAAAAAACCATAACCCAATTGACTGGCTGCATAACTTTCATGGCATGAAAAAAGGATTACTAGAGCCTTTTTTATATGAACATCCTGATAAAAATGCAGTACGCCATGTTTTACGTGTTGCGAGTGGTCTTGATTCGATGATTCTTGGTGAAACACAGGTCTTAGGACAACTGAAAAATGCCTATCAAGAAGCAATTAATGCGGGATGTATAGGGCATCAATTAAATCGCCTATTCCAACATTCATTTCATGTAGCAAAAGAAATAAGAAGTAATACGGCTATCGGCAATCACCCCGTATCTGTTGCTTATGCTGCGGTGAAATTAGCGCAACAAATTTTTGGCGATCTTAATAATAAGACTGCATTATTAATTGGTGCAGGAGAAACTATTGAGCTAGTAATAAAACACTTGCATGAAAGTAATTTAAGACGAATGATTATCGCTAATAGAACGTTAGAACGATCACAACAACTAGCAAAAGAATATTCTATTTATACTATACATATAGGAGATATTGCTAAACATCTCGCTGAAACAGATATTGTTATTTCTTGTACTGCTAGCTCATTGCCCATTATTGGCAAAGGAACTGTTGAAGAAGCAATAAAAATTAGAAAACATAAGCCTATGCTTATGGTTGATATAGCAGTCCCCCGCGATATCGAAATTGGTGTTGGGGAATTAGATGATGTTTACTTATATAGCGTTGATGATTTAAAAGGTATAGTTCAAGTAAACTTAAAAAATCGTCAATATGCTGCCAAACAGGCTGAACAAATAATTGATATTCAAGCACAAGAATTCATGGACTGGATAAACTCGCTTGAAGCTGTCTCTACAATTAGAGCCCTGCGTGGCCAAGCAGAAAGTATACAAGAAGAGGTTCTACAAAAAGGACTATTAAGAATAAAAAAAGGAGATATCCCTGAGGCAATATTACTTGAGGCAGTACATACACTAACTAACAAATTAATTCATGAGCCAAGTTTCAAATTGAAAAATGCGAGTTCTAAAAATAGAGATGATTTACTAAAAGCTGCCGAAGAACTCTATAGCCTAAAAAATAATGACAGAAAAAAATAAATAATTAATATAAATCGTTATTATTAGCTATTTTCCTTAACTATAAAAATGAAAGATTCATTACAATTAAAACTTGAAAAATTAATAGATCGTCAAGAAGAATTGGAGGGCATGCTTTCTGATCCAGACATTATCAACAACCAAAATAAATTTCGTGAACTGTCACAAGAATATTCAGAAATTAAACCGATCGTAATTTGTTTTAATAATTATCTTGATATAAATAAAAACATAGAAAACTCTCGGAAAATATTAAAAGAGGATGATAAAGAAATTCAAGAACTCGCTGCGGAAGAAATTAAAAAAGCTGAGATTTTATCAAAAGAACTCGAAAATAAACTACAGATACTGTTACTGCCAAAAAACCCTAATGATAATAGTAATATATTTCTTGAAATACGTGCAGGAACAGGGGGTGAAGAAGCAGCGCTTTTTTCTGGCGACCTCATGAGGATGTACTCACGTTACGCTGAAAGAAAGAATTGGGAAGTTGAATATATAAGTGTATCAGAAAGTGATTTGGAAGGTTATAAAGAAGTAATTATGAGGATTATTGGTATAGGGGCTTACTCAAGACTAAAATTTGAATCGGGAGCTCATCGTGTACAACGAGTACCAGAAACAGAATCCCAAGGCCGCATACACACATCTGCATGCACAGTTGCGGTACTACCTGAGGTTGAAGAAGTTAATGAAGTAAATATAAATACGATTGATTTGCGGATAGATACATTTCGTGCATCGGGAGCTGGCGGACAACATGTAAATAAAACAGATTCGGCAATTAGAATAACTCATCTGCCGACAAATACCGTTGTTGAATGCCAAGATGAGCGCTCACAGCACAAAAACAAAGCACGCGCGATGTCTTTATTGCAAGCAAGATTGTTAAATGCGGAGCGTGAACAACAAAAAAATGAACTGGCCGAAAACAGACGTGACCTTGTTGGTAGTGGTGACAGATCTGAAAGAATACGAACATATAATTTCCCTCAAGGACGTATTACCGACCATAGAATAAATTTAACGCTTTACCAGCTGGATGATTTTATGGAAGGAAATATTGATATA
>Ga0163108_10001104_pt1 | contig 19848 bp, 16 predicted proteins | sample Fk1155metaG_FD_109644 | JGI IMG/M metagenome (GOLD analysis project Ga0163108, IMG submission 109644) | Marine microbial communities from the Central Pacific Ocean - Fk160115 155m metaG | ecosystem: Environmental > Aquatic > Marine > Oceanic > Photic zone | place: The Central Pacific Ocean...
GGCACCTGAACGTCCTGGAGTCAATGCTTAAATGATCTTTAACTAAAGTTTTATTAAGGTTAAACTAATCATCTGTTTGAAAGCGGGAATAGCTCAGTTGGTAGAGCGCAACCTTGCCAAGGTCTTTAGAAATAAATAACCCAAAACGAATTAAACAACGCTCCCATCAATAGAATAGGGGGTTTCAGGCTAATAATACGTTAAGTAAAACTGCCAAGATACTTAATAACTCCTGCTAAATGGCTATTACTTCTGATGCAACTATTGATGCAACTCCAAATTATTATGTCTTCAGCTTAAAGTCCTGCCATACCACGATTTATGAATAAGGGAGGTATCGAGGTACTCAATATCTTCAACGATTTTTCCATCATGCACTGTAAACACATGGCAATAAGTGTTGTTGTACGGGCCGTGCTTACCTTGAATTGTACCTTGAACACGGGCCACAACCTTGTCGTTTTCAGCGATGGTCTCAACAACCTCTAGGGTGATGCCTGCTTCTAATTTTATGTTTCGGAACGCTTCGTTGAGAAGATTTTCTTCTACATCTTTAAGGCCTCGAAACGTCTTCGACACAGGTGTATCACCGATGATGGTCCAGACTATGTCGTTAGCTAGCAGAGCAAGGGCGCCTTCCGGATTATCATTTGACATGGCGCTGAAAAATTCATGCACTATCTGCTTATTCTCTTCAACTGACATAAAAGCCAGGCTTTCTTAAAAATCAATATACTCAGTTACGACGATCACGTAATTGATCAATATTGAAGATAGAATTTGTCATGGTGTCTAGTTTTTCCCATGCAGAGTCTACTGTAATAATAGTTGCACGTTCGTCTCTAACATTAGCAATTATCGCGGATCTCCACATATACCTACCTGTTGTTGGTTCCCAGTCACGTGTATCATCCCAGATACGCCATAAATCACCATTTCTATCAAACATTTCCAAGTATTGTGAATAATAAGACTCTTTATCCACATGGACACGTTTTACAGAATATTGGTAAGTTTCTGTAAGATCGGTAATGTCATAGAGCCAAGTCGGACGCAGTTCCATGTCGACAATCCCTGTTAAGTTACAGGCATCATTGGTAATTCGGAGTGGATCATAAACATTTCCTACTTCAGGAACGGCAAGGACTATAACATCCTTAATTAATGTGTACTTAAACTTACGTCGATCCGTTTTGAACCAATTTGAACGCCACTCATCCCAAGTGAGTTCAAGTCCTGGAGCGATAGGGTCTTGACCGTTTGTTCCCGTGAGTGCCCGCGTGCGGCGAAGTGATGGAATGTAAAGCTTGAAATCATCATCTGAGTCAGCATCAGCAAACCGAAGTCTTACACCCGCCAGACCACGAACATCGCGTGGAGATTTGATTAACAACGCGCCTGCTTCTGTTATACCTTCAAAGCCTTCGACATTCCCTAATGGTGGTGCGCTCACGCGTCCTGCCATTCGGCGCCAAAAAATATTTGCTTTATATATTCGTTCGAGGTTATTTGAGCTATTACACGCTGCCATATCTATCGTATCAAAGTACAAATCATCAGTACCGACGCCATGGGCATTAAACAGCCAGTTAAGTTCTTCACCATTTTGAGGATTGATAAATGGCAGGCCAGCTTCGCTTATAAACCCATGCTCGCCATTCTTGTCACGGAGCTCCCCTTTTTCGTTAATTATAAAATGATCTGGTTCAAGCGTCTTGGTTGCGTCCAATCGTGCTTGTTGCATGTAATAATGCGTCGTTGGAACAACACGAATACCTTTGATCGGCGTCCAATCAGAAGTTAAACGATCAATCCAATACTGCGGTAAGTAGTCCTTTACCCAAGGTAATGAATCAATGTTTTCTTTCGTGATGATAAAACCAGGTTTCAACTCAGCAGGGAGTGTTTCTTTTGCTAGCAAAGACGACGCGGTATATCCACGAAAATCTTCCCACTCTTTAGCAAGTGCTCTTACTTCTGCATTGTCGATTGCAGCAACCCAGGCAGCGTGCTCGGGCAGTCCAGTTTCAGCGGCGAAAGATTTCCAATTATCAATCCATTCATCACCGGCCTGTGTAGTAGAAGTCATCGAGCCCAAAACCGCTACGGTTAGGCAGATTAACAACGTTTTTAGTTTATAAAATTTCATCTGTGTTCTCCTTATAGATGTAAGGGTTAAAATTGATAGGTAAGTGAAAACTCGACATAGTCAGAATTTTTATAAAAAGCGAGCAGTCCTTCTTCCGTATCACCATCAAATATTCCTATCTCAATTCTTGGAATCAATTTGTTACCCAAAGTCGAGAAAGTCACTCTTTGCCGATAAGCAAATCCATCTTTGCTAAGATCCCAAACGGCCAGTCCGTCAAGGATTACATTATCGTTACGCAATCCGAATGTATAAGTAAAGGTAGCGTATTGTTGATTATCTTCGACATCTAACAATGCATACGGGGCTTGAAACATCAGATTTTCATGATCTTTCGTACGAATATTAAAAAATTGTGCGGTCACGAAAATTGAACTCCGTTGACTTTTCCAGCCAGACAACCAAAGATTGTAATCAAACCCAATCATGGTTGATATTTGATCACGATGGGTGACTGTATCAGCTTTAGTTCCAATTAACGCTGGGGTGCCCATTGCTACTTGCCCTGGTATGAAAGGATCTTCTATGACCTGACGGTTAAACGCTTTGTCGAATTCATGGTTGAACTCAAATCGAAGCACCGGCGATACATTTTTGGGTCCGAACTTCCACTGGCTCATATCCCGAGTAAACGAAAAACCAATTGTTTTTTGGCGTTCTGTGTAATCTAATTCAAAATCCGCAGTTACTGAGCAAGGAAGTCCGCCAGCGACAGGGTTTAGGATATCTAAACAGCCAAACGGAATTAGTGGAAAATCCCCCGGTGCGGCTGTTCCGCCTGCAAGAGATTGCAAGAAATCAACATATTGACCCGGTGCATGTATGGCACCGATGGTCGTTGGAAGACCAAGCGGTACGTTCGCAACAGAAGCTGCCGGATCGTTGATAAATGACCCGATGTGAAGGGTGGCACCTGTGTTCACAACAACTGGTAAGTCTTGATAACCGTAGAACATGTTCACTGTTGCCTCACCGCCAAATGCATTAAATTTCAAACGCATACCTAATTCATTATCCCCTGATCCCACTTCACGTTCAGTGAGATGAGCACCAAGCAGAGGCATCCCAAATCCAGTTTGACCTTCAATAATTTGTGGGAAAGGGAATCCAAAAGCACCGCCTGACGTTTGATTACTCGGTGTCGGGTTGTTGATGACGAATTCTGAATGGCGAACTTCGGGTATATAAATGAATTCCAGTGAGACATCATCTGTTATGTCAGCGGTAACGGCGACGGTCCAAGCTGGTATTCTGATTTCATCGGTATCGGCCAAGAGAGTCCTTTGACGCAGATCTTGGGCATTGAGAATGTCTAACAACCTAATACCGTCTGCCTGTCCCCAACCTCGCTGAAATTTACCTACTTTCACAGCCAACGTACCCTCGTCGTTAGTAATCCTTACTGATAACTCACGAAGAATTTCATCATCAAAATCGTCTAAAAGCTCTTGATCTTTACCTGACGCTCCGAAGGGATCTGGCAATAAATATGATCCGTCACTTGAAGTCGACATAGTAAATCGATCCCGAAAGGCGCTCTGCGGAGATGTGAAGTTTTGTAACGCTGGCGCTCTGAACTCACCGTCATCCGAATCGTAAAACCGATCCCCCCTCAGCCAGAGATCACCAATAACTGTAACGTTATTATTGGGAACCCACTCTGCCTGCAATTCTATAAGGAACTGTGAAGGCCCCTGTCCGGACGAGTCATCGAGCCTGTCAAAATAGACACCGTCACCTACCTTTAAGCGACCACCAAACCAAAAGTCTTCGGCATAGGTCGGGATTACAAAAAGCAATGCAACTAAAGACACCAAGGCTACGGTGATAAATTTATTTAACCTGCTAGCGGTTTGCTTGGATGATTTTGGAGTTGTGTTATTCATTTTGATTTTCTCCTTTTTACAAATTTTATATTCGTTAAATTCTGATCAATCTTCATCGAATTTGAGATGGTCAATTCGCACAATTCATCCATAATTGGATAGTGTGCGTGATGCTTTAAAGAAGCCGTTTCAGCAGTCATTTAGCACCTCCTATTTCAAGGGTATTGTCATTTTTTCCCGTCTTGGCGGGCCGTGGATAGAGACCTAGAGTAGGGACAATAGCGGGATCATGTGAAAGATGTTCATCCAATCTGGAATTCCAAAGTTTAACTATGCGATAGAAGGGAACATTTGGGTAAAGATGATGCACAAGGTGATAGTTTTGATACATCATCAATGGTGAAAGTAACCATTCCATGCCTTCACGAATGCTAGTGGCTCTGTAAGCATCTTCCTTTTCACTTATCTCATTTGGTACGTGAGGCAGGTAGACAAAAATAAACGAAATAAAGAAAAATGAAATACGTTGTGGGATTATCCAAAACATGAGTAATTCTGTTAAATAGCCATTGATGATTAACCAGGGCCACACAACCATGGTTGCAAGAAACATTATTATGACGTTTCGCGTTTCCGATTTTGGGCGGTCTTTCCAATACGCTAAATACTTCCAACCGTATATCAAATCTATAAAAGGCCATTTAAGAGGGCGTAGCCACGCTGGTCCACTTTGTACAACGTGATCAGCCTCATCTCCGGGACCATTCGCATTGGTGTGATGGCGATAATGGATGAAACGCATTAATTCAAACGCTACAAGTGAAGAGAAGTACAAAAATGTCATACGCCCTACCCAAAGATTGAGATTTTTACTCTTCCCAACAGAAGCATGAATAGCATCATGCATAGGTGAAAACAGGAAATATCCAGCCGTTCCATTTATCAAGCAGGCTGCTAAATAAGAAATATGTCCATAAATTGCTGCCCAAGTTGATCCGAGAATAAACCCTGCACATATAAGAAATAGAATAATTGTGGGCCATGCGTATTTAGGCTTACGACGAAGGGAGTCAAATAGGTCTTTATTGTTAATTAAGTCATTACTGGCCATAGTCTTATTCTTCCATTAGGTAATTTTCGTATTTAATTCGTAAGGGTTTTTTATCGATCTTGCCGGTTGCAGTCAGTGGCATTTCGTCGATGAATACGACATCATCTGGCAGTTGCCATTTCGCGTGCTCACTACTAATGATATCTAGTATGCTGGCCTTGCTGGGATCGCAACCCTCTTTCTTGACTGCGATTAATAAAGGCCGCTCTTCCCATTTCACATGCTTAACACCAAGGCAGGCAGCAATTTGCACTTCGGGATGTCCAACCGCGGTATTTTCAATATCAACCGAGGAAATCCATTCACCGCCAGATTTGATAATATCTTTGGCACGATCAGTAATTTGCATAAATCCGCGTTTATCAATAGTCGACACATCACCCGTGTCAAACCAGCCTTCGCTATCAAGGGCACTTTCTTTCGCTCTATAATAACGTTCGATGACCCTAGGGCCACGCACCATCAATTTACCGAATGCTACGCCATCATGTGGCAGAGAATTACCTTCGTCATCCACGATTTTCATCTCCAACCCAAAAGCCGGGCGTCCTTGCTTGCACCGTACTTTTATTCGCTGCTCAAAATTTAACTCATCCATAAAGGGCAAAGAACTATTAAACGTGCCAACTACTAGCTCAGTCATTCCCCATCCATGATTCACATCCACATCATATCTAGCCTCAAAGCCCTCGATCATTGACTGAGGAACTGCAGAGCCTCCAATATAGATTTCACTCATGCTGGGAATTTGCAGACTGTTATCGTCCAAATGGTCAATTAAGATAGTCATAACGGTTGGAACGGCGCAGGTTTTGTTGCAGTTCTCAGCCCGAATAATGTCATAAATACTTTTACCGTCCATGAACGGTCCTGGCAGAATTAACTTGCCGCCAACCATGGGAACGCTGAAAGGCAGCCCCCAGCCATTGGCGTGGAACATCGGGACAATCAATAAGAAGGAGTCTCTGGCGCTCAGATCAAACATATCTCCATGGGCGGTTATCATCGCATGATTAAGGTTAGATCGGTGCGAATAGAGTACGCCCTTAGGGTTACCTGTCGTACCTGATGTGTAGCACAAAGAGGATGCTGTATCAGCACTGAACAAGGGCCAAACGAAATCACTGTCTTCCGTCGCTAATAATTCTTCATAACAATAAACTGGTATCCCGATCTCACTCATATCATCTGTCATATGCTCTTTGTCCGTCATTACAATTAGACCTTCGAGCATCGGCAACTTGTCAAGGACATTAGTGATTACGGGAACAAAACTGGTGTCGACAAATATAAAACGGGTTTGAGCATGATTAACGATATACTCAAGTTGATCAGGAAAAAGACGTGGATTTAGCGTATGGCAGATTGCGCCAATGCCGCTCAGCCCATACCAGCATTCCAAATGGCGCCAAGTGTTCCATGCCATAGTGCCAATACGGTCTCCAGCGTTTACACCCAGGCGGTTCAAAGCATTGGCTAGTTGTGAGGTTCGATCGTAAAGCTCTGCATATCCAATACGGTGAATTCCACCCTCTACTGAATTTGTGATAACCTCCACATTCCCATTCCAAGTTGCAGCATGTTGCAAGACATCAACCACATTAAACTGCTTTTTTTGCATCAATCCTGGAATAACTGTGGGAACTTTTTCCATAAATCTAATATCAAGTCATCTAAATAACTTTACCTTTTATCTAAATAACTTTATCTTTTATTATATATTTGTGCAATAACTATTATATAAACACATAATTCAACTGTAGAAATACTCAAATCTATTACATAAATACTCAATACAATAAAACTGAATTTAATGAAATCACATTTATATAAGTATCTGGGCTTGGTTTTTTTAGGTGCAGTCACTACTACGATTGTTTCGATGGCGTGGGCGTTAGATGGCGATCGAAGTCAATCAGAATCTGGAGCAAAGGTATCTCAGTCGAATATTGCTCATCATAAAGACGATCGCGTTCGCTTTGTCCCAGACAATTTATTCAGCGTTGATTTTGTTGACAAATCGCATGGATGGGCGGCTGGATATTACGGTACTATTTTAAAAACAATAGATGGGGGGAAAAATTGGACACATATCTCTCTGTCTAACACCGACCTAATTCGGCGAATACAATTTATGGACAAAAATTATGGGTGGTTGGTAACGCATCGTGGTCGTATTATGAGTAGCGAGGATGGCGGAACTACTTGGAAGACTCGTTACTCAGAAGAAAATCAGATAAATTTGCGAAATATTAAATTTCTCGACGACAGTATAGGTTGGGCTGTTGGGCATGAAGGAACTATTTTATATACAAATGACGGCGGAGAAACTTGGACTAATCAATCTTTGAGTAATTTTACAGGTCGTGATTTACCTCGATTAAATGGTTTGACTGTTTTGAGTGAAACCCGAGCCATGTTGGCTGGGGAATTTGGCGTAATTGCTGAAACTGTTGATGCCGGTAAAACTTGGACGATTATTTCGTCGCCTGATATCAAGGCCACATTCACTGAGATTGAGCAAGTTGGTAATTCTATACTTGCTGTGGGGCTCGACGGTGTTGTGGCACAAGTTCATTCCGACAAAATTGATATGCTCACCTTACCTGATGGCCGAGAATCAGTACGAGTCAAACTCTTAAATTCAGGTGTAAATAAGCATTTTTTTGATATTGTGGCTAATAAGAACGGCGAGGGTATTGCAGTCGGTCTTGCAAGTATCCTAACGATTAAAGATGGGAGCGAATTGAACAAAATTGAAATCGCCCACCCAGATCGAAATTATTTGTATTTCATGGGTGCCACACCTATTTCAGAATCGAAATATGTATTGGTGGGGGCTCTAGGATTGGCCATTACCCTTGATACTGCAACCACTGAGATTATGGGGTTGGTCAAATGGTAATTCTGGGAATTGATACATTTGATAACGCTTTCAATAACCAGACTTTCGTAACTAGGTTTTAGCATGGTCAAAGTAATTGCAAATGCGGTCATTCAATATCGAACGATAATACTAATTATTGCTATCGTTATTACATCAATAGCTGGTTATTTTGCTATCACAGGAGTAACGTTGCGCGCGTCGTTGAATGAGATGCTGCCTTCGAAGCATGAAAATGTGAAATTGTATGAAGAATTCAGTGATAAATTTGGTGGCGTAAACACTGTTCTCGTAATGGTAGAAAATACAAAAGGCACAGTTTACGACAAAGAGTTTTTGAAAAAATATAAAAAGATTTCAGATGCTTTTTACTTTCATGATGCAAATCGAAAAGCGCTATTTGAGGCAGTCAATCTAAGGAAAACCCGCGCCGCCTCTGGTGCACAAGGCCAGATTTTAGTGCACCCAATAATGTGGCCAAATCTTCCTAAAACTGACGCCGAAATGGAGAAATTCAGATTACTGATACGCGGGCAATTCAGTGGGTATTTAATTTCATTGGATGAAAAATCCTTGATGATTGCTTCAGAGTTCAAGGACGATGTAGATACAGGCGCTCTGGTAGAATTTATCGAAAACATACGTGCTGAATATGAAGACGATACCGTAAAATTGTCGGTCGTTGGTCGACCTATTTTACTGGGTGAAGTGAAAAAAGAACTACCAAAAATGATCTTAATATTCGCGGTTTCGGTTCTAGTTATTTCGATCTTTCTCTATTTATTTTTCCGTACTTGGGTGGGCGTAGTAGTACCGATGGTCGTTGCTTTTTCAGTAACAGTGCTTGGGTTTGGTGTAATTGGTTTCACTGGTTATAACATGGATCCTTTATTGCTGTTATTACCATTTTTTGTATTTGCCACTGTGCTGTCACATTCGGTTCAATTTGTCTCTCGAGTATTTGATGAATTAGCTGAAGGCAACAAAATGAAAGAGGCTGTGAGAATAGGGTTGGAGCGGTTATTATTTCCGAGTACGGCTGCGGTAATAACCTCCGCGGCAGGCTTCACTGTCCTGGCACTGGTTGCAATTCCATCCATTCAATTGTTAGCCGTTATATGTACGATTTGGTTGCTAACGCTAACTCCGGGAATAATTGCAGCCGCCGCATTTATGAGTTTCTTGAAAAAACCTAAAAAATATAAAACAACACTTCCTTTTCAACCATATTTGGCTACGGTTTTTGGTGAGAAAATGTCTCGTAATGTTTTCTTGCCCAGTTTTATCATTCTATTATTTGGTGGTTTCATCGTCTCCCAAAATTTGAAAATCGGCGATGCTGTGGGGAGCCCCATTTTGTGGCCTGATTCACGGTATAACAAAGACGTTGGTTCTATCAATTCGAACTATAACCGAATTGGAACAGATGTTTTACAGGCATATTTTTCGGGTGATGAAGAAATCATGCTTAACCCTGATCTTTATCATCAGTCAGAAGCGTTTGACCGATATATTTATGAACGAGTATTACCAGCAACCCCGGCGTCCAGTCTGACCCCAATAATAAAAAATATTAATATGGTGCTCTGGGAAGGTGACCCGTCTTATCAATTACTTCCTGATACTACGGCTGAAGTCGGCTTTAATATTTATATGTTTAGGTCTAACGGTGAACCGGGTGACTTTGCTGCATACACTAATCCGGAGTGGAATATAGGTAAATTGTCCATTTTCACCAGCGAACATAGTTCAGAAACCGTAAATGAACTGATGAAGTTTGCGAATGAGTTTGTTGACAATTATAGCTTTAAGGAAGACGAGCCTGTCATTCAATTTGCCGGTGGGCAAATAGGACTTATTAAAGCAACCAACGATGAGATTGAGTTAAAAGAAAACCGACTATTAATCGCGATTATGATCATTATTATATTCAATCTTATTTGGCTTTACAGATCTGTGAAATTGGGTGTCATAATAACTTTTGTTTTGGCGACATCACATTTTATGACTATGAGTGTTATGACACTCCTTGATGTTGGGATGAATCTTAATACACTTCCCCTTGCTGCCTTGGGATTAGGGCGTGGCGTCGACTACAGTATTTACATGGCAGATCGCTTGCGCGATGAAATGCGACGCGGGCTCGATTTTTCCGAAGCTGCAAACCGTGCTTTCAATACCTCCGGTATCGCAATTATTGTTACGGCAATGACAATGATATTGCCGCTCTTGTCATGGAATTTTCTATCACCGATTCGTTTTCAGGCAGAAATGGGGCTGCTTTTGGCCATCATATTGGCTTTCAACATGTTAGGTGCACTCACTATTGTTCCAGCCGCAATCAAAATTCTTAAACCGAAAGGCTTTAATTTTCACAGAGAGACATCGACATCATGAAACGATTTCTAAATAATAAACTAATAAACTAATATTGAAATAGGAGTGTAATTGAATGAAAACCCTTGCTGCAGTTGTCACTGAAATTGGAAAACCATTAACTTTGATGGAATTAGATATTGAGGATCCTAGAGATGATGAAATCCTAGTTCGTGTCGTCGCTACTGGAGTTTGTCATACGGATCTCGTTGTGCAGGCTGGTATGCTCCCCGTGCCTATACCCGTTATCCTCGGTCATGAAGGGGCAGGTATTGTGGAAAAAATTGGCTCCAAAGTTTCGAAAGTAAAACCAGGTGATCATGTTGTTTTGTCTTTCAATTCATGTGGCTCCTGTGAGAGCTGTAAGGAAAAAGAACCTGCCTATTGTTATGAATTTATGCCGCGTAACTTCGGCGTGGCAAGAGAAGACGGTACCACTGCATTATCGATGAAAAATAGCCCGGTACATAGCAACTTTTTCGGGCAATCATCATTTGCAACTTTTTCTATTTGTCATGAATTAAATACAGTCAAAGTGCCTAAAACGGTTGACCTGAGTTTACTTGGTCCTCTTGGTTGCGGCATCCTAACTGGTGCCGGAGCCGTTATAAATTCTCTTTCAGTGAAAAAGGGGTCCTCTTTTTTAGTTTATGGTACTGGGTCCGTTGGGTTGTCGTCGGTAATGGCTGCCCAAATACAAGGAGCCTCCACAATTATCGCCATTGATCTAAATGATGATCGTCTAGAGATGGCTCGCGAACTTGGAGCAACGCATACTTTCAACCCAAACAAAACAACTGACTTAGTAGAAAAAATAATTGAACTCACCACTCATGGAGTAGCGGCCGCTCTAGATACGACGGGATTGCCAGATGTAATTCGTGACGCTGTATTATGCTTGGCTCCACGAGGGGCCTGCGGGATTCTTGGCGCTTGCCCACCCGATTTTGAGGTCAAGCTTAACGAATTTCATTTTTTTTCCGGGGGGAGGAAGTTGATTGGAATTGTTGAGGGTTCGGCGTATCCAGACACAATGATCCCCAAGCTCATTAATTATTTCGAAGAGGGCCAGTTTCCTTTTGACCGTTTAATTAAGTTCTACGATTTTGAACATATTAATCAAGCGATCGAGGATTCAGAAAATGGCAAAACAATTAAAGCCATTGTTCGAATGTAAATTTAATTGCTTGCCATGATTGTGCATAAAACTAACAAGAGAATTTTTCATAATTAAGATTTAGATAACAAACAAAAAAAAGGTGGAAACAAATGCAAAGTAGGGACAAGTTTTTTATTGGAAATGAATGGGTATCTCCATCATCGACTCAAACGTTTAAAGTTGTGAATGCTTCAACGGGCAAGCTCGTAGCAACGGCACCCGAAGGGGCTAATGCAGATATCGATGCCGCCGTTTCAGCTGCACGCGCTGCTTTTGATTACGGAGAATGGGCGAATAGTGGTCCTAGTGATCGTGCTGAAATTATGGAACGTTTTCTTGCTGCTCTTGTGAAACGCGGTGATGAGTTAGCTCAGACGGTCAGTACACAAAACGGGATGCCGATTGGACTGAGTACCGCATTCGAAGCTCAATATTCTGCTGGCTTATTGCAGTATTATACTGAAGAGGCAAAAAATATTGAAACGGCCTTGGATATACGCCCGTCACAAATGGGTAAGGAAACACAGGTCGAAAAAGTTCCGTTCGGCGTAGTGGCTGCAATTGTCCCGTGGAATTTCCCCGTTACACTGGCCATAAGTAAAATCGCTCCGGCGATGGCTGCTGGGTGCACTCTTGTTATCAAACCCTCCCCAGGAACAGTTTTAGATAGTTATATTCTGGCTGAAGCCGCCCTTGAAGCCGGTGTTCCGGCAGGTGTCCTCAATTGGGTAGCTGCTGATCGTGATGTTGGCGCGTATCTCGTGTCTCACCCAGGCGTTGACAAGGTTGCTTTTACAGGATCATCGGCGGCTGGTCGATTAATTGCAGAAACTTGTGGTGGTTTGTTAAGACCTGTGACTTTGGAGTTGGGTGGAAAATCGGCTGCTATTGTGCTTGAAGATGCAGATATTGATGCGTTCATTGAGGGAGTTCCAATGGCCTGTCTACTCAATAATGGACAAACCTGTTTCAATGGAACACGAATATTGGCACCAAAGAATCAATATAAGCAAATCTCTGAAGCCGTTGCTGAACTAGCATCTACAATGGTTATTGGCGATGCTATGGATCCGGAAACTCAAATGGGTCCAATGGCTTCTAAACCTCACCGTGAACGCGTTGAGGCTTATATTGTCACAGGAAAAACGGAAGCCAAGCTTATAGCAGGCGGTGGGCGTCCCAAAAATGCTCCGCAAGGTTGGTTTGTTGAGCCAACAGTGTTCACGGATGTTGCCAATGATGCTGTTATTTCCAGAGAAGAGATATTTGGTCCTGTACTTTCCATTATTCCCTATGAGGGCGAGGATGAAGCAATTTCATTGGCGAATGATTCTGAATTTGGTCTTGGGGGATCCGTATGGAGCGCTGACAGTGAGCACGCCTTAAAGGTAGCTAATCAAGTTAATTGTGGTACCGTTGGAATTAATGGTTATGTGCCTTCTATCGGAGCGCCCTTTGGTGGTGTCAAGGGAAGCGGAATAGGACGCGAGTTAGGTCCAGAAGCCGTTGATAATTATCAAAGTCTAAAATCAACTTATATCATGAACTAGTGATAAAATAAGGTTGGATATGAATAAAAAGAGAAATCAGAGACTTCACCCAAGAGACCGAAAAGAACAGTTAGAAAAATTCATCGTTCAAGCAACTGCCCAATATGGGATTTCAAGAGTAACGCATTCACATGTTGCCAAATTAGCAGGCGTTTCGGTGTCAACAGTTCATTTTTATTTTAAACGACGTAAAGACCTGGTTACGTCAGCAACACAACAAGTAGAAGACTATCTCCTTGAGCTTTTTTCTGTAAACCTTGATCAAGATTCAGCGCAAGGTGCTCTGGCTGATTTAGCTGCAGCTTTTCTTAAGGCTGGCTATGATGACCCTGATTTGATTAAGGTGTGGCTGGATTGGAGTGTGGGCATTCGTGAAAACGTATGGCGAGACTATCAACATTTACAAGAAGAACTTCACAGAAGAGTGCGTAAGGTACTCGCAAGAGGCAAAAGAGAAAAATTGTTACCCAAGGATTTTAATACTATGGCGGCAACAAGGCTCTTTATAGGGTCCGGACATACATTGCAATTGATGATATTTGACGGGGCCAGTAAACGAGACTTAGTAAAAGCCCAGAAGCACCTGATGCGAGCTGTTTTCTTAATCAGATGAACCTATCCCGACACGTCCTCAAAACTCCAAATAATATAGTCATTAAATTAATAACTGGTCGCTCTATATCAGTTCACTTAATTAGCCTAACTACCAATAAAACAGCAACATAACCGTATAACACCGCATGATGTGATGTAACTGGTGATTTAAACAAACCTGTCAATATTCACAAATTCTTGATGATGAAGTTTGGAAGTGTGAATTGTTCCAAATTGGACTAAGTGGTGGGGCTAGGCGGGATTTTTATTTTTGATCTTCTTGTTGTCCTAACATGAACTCTGGATATGCTTTACTACCTGTTTCCCACATATCTAGTCCACCCAGTTCTTCTTCCCTACCTATTCGAATACCTATTGTATTCTTGAGTGCATACCATATTGCATAGGATGAACTAAATACAAAGGCAAAGATTGTTGCCGTTCCTATTGCTTGCTCTGCAAATGATGCATCAGTATTTAATATTGGCACCAACATCAGTCCTAAAATACCAGCAACACCGTGAACACTGATTGCACCGACTGGGTCGTCAATACCCGACTTTTCAAGAAAACTCATGGAGAATGGCATTATTAAACCGCCTAATCCACCATAGATAATTGAAACATATGGTGAGGGTGTTACAGGGTCAGCAGTAATTACGACCAGTCCAGCTAATGCACCATTGCATACTGCATTTAATGGAACTCTTCCTAACCATAATTTGGATAGCACCATAGCAGATAGTAAGCCGGATGCAGCCGCAGTATTTGTATTAACGAATATCTTTGCAACTGCATTTGCATTCTCAAAACCAGAGATTGCAAGTTGTGAACCGCCATTGAATCCGAACCAACCCATCCACAGAATGAGAGTTCCCAGAGCAACTTGAGCTGCATTGGAACCATGTATTGGTTTTGGTGACCCCTCCTCATCGTACTTTCCTATTCTGGGCCCGAGCAACAATACCCCTGCAAGTGCAGCAGATGCTCCAGCCAGATGAACGATTCCAGAGCCAGCAAAGTCAAAGAAACCTCTTGCACTTAACCATCCGCCACCCCAAGACCATGCGCCCTGTATGGGGTAGATTAATCCAGTAAAGATTGTTGCAAACAGGAGGAATGTCCAGAGTTTCTTTCTTTCTGCGACTGCACCAGATACCACCGACATTGCAGTTGCGACAAAGACAACTTGGAAAAAGAAATCGGACCATAGCGCATGATCATCCGGTGGAACCCACCCATACATGAGTCCATACCCTACTAGCAAAAAACTGATGGATGCAACACTGTAGAGTGCAACATTTTTAATTAATATTTCCGTAACATTTTTACTACGAATTGAACCAGCCTCTAACATGGTAAAACCTGTAGCCATCCACATGACCAGTATTCCCATAACTAAAAAATATAGGGTGTTTAATGAGTATTCCATTTGTTTTCTATCCTCTTTTTTTTGATTTATAATTGTTGCAAATTGATTCCATTCTAAAATTAATTTTATACAGGTATCTCCCTGGCAATAAGGTAGACAAGAATATAGAGAATGAGTACGAGGGGCACACCCATTCTTCCGTTTATTCTAAAGAGAAGGATTTCCCGATATTAAATACTAAGAAGTTATCTCCTGAAGGCCCGGTTAAAGCACTGTCGGAACTAATATATTTAACGGTTGCATCCACTTCTCCAAAAGTAAATCCATAAGCCAATTCAAAATACCTCCCATCAAAATCTTCTGAAAAATCTCCGATAGTTATATAAAAACCACTGTCAAATCCGTATGACGCAGATATAAAAGTGTAATCTTGAGTATCGCCATCAAAATTGTCATATTCACCAAAGGCACTATTGAATGAAAAAGATTTATATGCGAAACCTAGATTAACCTCTTCGTAAGTATCATCAAAATCGTCTGTATAGTAATAACCGGTGAATCCTAAATTGTAAGAAAAATCCTCATTCACACTGGACCCTGAGTAACCGAAAAATCCATCAACCTCTAAGCCATCGGTCACTTGGGCTGCCCAAGTACCCACATAAAATCCATTAGAAGAGTAATCTAGACCAGCAGATGCAGAAGATTTCTCTTGAGCTATACCCCTAAAAATATACTCACTCTCAAAACCAACATTGGCCGAAACATCTGCCTGAATATCCATTGATAAAAATGATAAAAAAACAGAGGTCAGTAAAGATGACAGCATTGTCATTTTATTCTTCCTTTTCACTATTAATTCTCCTAGATAAGTTACTTAGACAATTGAGATCTCTTGATTCCTAAAAATCATTAATTGATTTCACGTCATGAAGTCAGTCAATATTTTTAAAAAATAGGGACGCTCTCAGAGAATTGTTCAGCTTCTTGCTGTAAATTCTTCTAATTTTAGTTGGAAAAAAGGATTTGTTGATCGTGAGATAAACGGCTCCGTTTCTTCAGCTCTCGCCTACTTGCGTCTCAATTGTCAGAGATATTAACCAGAATATAATGTATTGTCAATAACTATAGTATGTTTATACAATAGTATTGTGTAAATATACAATTAGTATTGTGTAAATACATATTTCTGTTGATTCTTTTTATAACAAGATGACAAAAAACGATATAAAAGTTATAAAAAAAAATGGTAAAATAGAACCTTATTAATCGCAGTCAGGCGAAGAATAAATTGAAAAGTCATTTAGAATCAGACGATTCTATCTTAAAAAGATCAGGACAAACGTCCAATTGACACTCGTTAAATTGAAAAAAGCTGAACTGCTCCCAGTGGAGAAGAATATTGAGTGTAAAGAATCTAAAAGAGGTAATACGGAATGAGTACGTGCATGGCTATATCAATGCATTAGGGCAAAGAGTTATGCCGACTCTTGATGAACTGATAGCCAAATACAAAGTGCCTAGCTCCACTGTCTACAGAACCTCAAGCAAGGATAAATGGAAAGATCAAAGAAATGCCTTTAGAGATAAGTTAAGAAAAGAAATTGATCTTCAAAAAACCGAAGAACTCCAAGGTAAGCTGTTTAAGTCAGATGAAATATCGGCAGAGATTGCTCATGAGATATTTTCTAAAATAAAAGAGCTACTCAAAAAAGAAACTCACATCACTCCAAATGGTTTAGCTTCCGTATCTTCATCCGCATTGACAGCACAAAAACTGATTAAGAATACATCCCCATCTTTTCCCAATTCCCTAAGCAATCAAAGCACTTTCTTAGATGCTTTAAAAATATTGGATGAGATAGCTGACTTAAAGAGATCCCTTGCCTAGGAGTCTTGCGTGGAATTGGGGTTTATTAGTTTGAGTTATTTAGATTCCCTCAGTCACTTGAGACGAATCGTTTTTGTCGAAAGTGAGGCCAATGATCTGCAAAGACAATTGAATGAGACGAGCAGGCCGTTCACAGTTCGGGTGGCAAAGTTCATCATCTTGATGTTAGTGATAGGCCATAGAAAATAACATGGAAAAACCATTAGCACCATGGGAGGTTGAATACGATTTATATAAAGAAATCCCACCAGGACACGAATTAATAAAAGAGCTGGCAGCTATGATTAGTTCTTATGTTGAGCTACCAGATTTGGCAGATCGACTGTTGGCATTGTGGGTTATTCACACATATTCAATTGACTGGACAAGGGTCAATCCCTTGCTTTATATCTATAGCCCTCAGCAACGTTGTGGTAAAACTACATTATTGAGTGTTCTGTCTCGACTGGTTAACCGTCCTATGCAAATCTCAGGGATAACCGCAGCTGCTTTGTATCGAACTGTAGAAAAATGGAGGCCTACGCTGTTGCTCGATGAAGCAGACAGTTATCTTAAAACGAAGAGTGAATCCAGTGAAGCTCTCAGAGGAATCATTAATTCATGTTGGTCTCTGGAAAGTGCATGGAAGTCAGTCTGTGTGGGTAAAAACCATAGAGTTGTCGCTTTTCCTACTTTTACCCCAATCGCGATTGCTGGCATTGGCAGACTTGAAAAAACTTATGCAACCATTGCTGATCGCAGCATCATTATCCAACTGGAGAGAAAACTGGAGACAAAAAAACTGTCTCGCCTATCAAGGGATGATGACAGCAATATCCTGTTTGATGATCTTAGATCTCAGTGCGCTACCTGGGTAAAAAAACATGGTGAAGTAATTGGGGGTTGGCAACAGCCTAATGCAAGGTTCCTTGAAGAAATGGATGATCGGACGAGAGAGAATTACGAGGTCTTATTGGCAATCAGCAAAACGGCAATGCTACCTGCTTCATATTTAGCAGATGCCTATCGAGCAAACAAAAAACTAGATGAAGAAGAAAACGTAGATTCTCTGTTGTTAAAGGATATCAATGATATTTTTGAAAGCATGGACAAAGACTTTGTCCCATCGGGCACAATTGTCGCCCGCCTTGAAGAGCGAGAAGACCGACCTTGGGGGACTTGGAGTTACGGGCAACCCATGACTAAACATGCTTTAGCAAGGCAATTAAAGAATTATGGCATCGCACCTTCTAAAAAAAGGGAAGGGCAGCATACAGTTAGGGGTTACTACCGCGATGATAATTTTAAGGAAAAGCTTAAACGTTACTGTCAAGTTGATGTTGAACCGACACAAATGACACAACCGAGTGTTTAAAAGCCTTTGTTGTGTCACTTGTGTCACTTGTGACGTTTAGTAACGGGAGTAGTAACTAAGAGACATGATTGCCTCAGTTTTTTGACAAATGAAAATTGATTACTCAGAATTAAATGACTGGCAGTTTTACTTAGCCCTTTCAATAGAGGTTAAGCAGATGAAACTACCACTCAAAAAATCCCCTAAATCTCCCTATTACATAACTAATTTCCGTATCAACGGAAAGATTATTTGTCGTTCCACAAAAGAAACAGATAAAAGAAAAGCTTACAAAAAAGCAGAAGCAATATGGCAACTTGAAAAAGGTAATTTAATACGGCCAAAGACTCTTGGCTCAAAAACATTGAGCTATGCAATAGATGAATGGCTGTTAAGACTGTCCAAAAAGGGCAATCCAAGAAATAAAACAGATATAAGACATTTAGAATGTTTTAGGGTTTTACTTGGCAATAGACCACTTGGAAAAATAACACGAGATGATTTAATAAAAATCAGAAACAAGGGGAAAGCAAAAGGGCAAAGTATTAACAGAAAGTTTATTCCATTGATGGCTGTATTTAATATGGCAGTAGATGAGGGTTGGATAGACTATGCTCCAAAATACCAAAAACTCCCAAACGACAGCGCCAGGATAAAAACTCCATATACTGATGAAGAAATAGAAGGACTGATTCATGCTTGTTATTCAACAAATAACACTTATCTTATTAATCCTATTTACTTTGCTAATGCAACTGGCTTTCGGGTCAGTGAAATTAGAAATCTCAAAAAAGATGATGTCATGTTATGCAGGAGCAAGTTGATTCTCAGAAAACAAAAAAATGGCAAGGAAAATCAGGTAATCACACTAAACTCAACCGCACAAACTGTTTTGAATAAAGCACTATTGAATCCATCAGAATTTGTGTTCTATTCACCCTATACAGATGATGGAAGTTTGGGAGATTTTAAAAAAGGATGGATAGCTGTAAGAGAAAAAGCAAATCTTTTACACAAAGATTTTCATACTCTCAGGCACACAGCTATAACAAGAGTTGCAAAGAAGGTTCATAATATCTTTGAGCTTCAAGATTACAGTAGGCACAACTCAGTAATATCATTGGAAAGATACCGGCATCATTTTGAGAACAAACGAGCCATAGCAGAATATGCTTCATTTCCACTAAATTATGATGCAACTATTGATGCAACTGTATAAAACATATTGTAGTATCGTTGGTGGTGGTAGCCATTTAGGTTGGTCTATCTTTACTGAGAATCAATAAGGGTAGGGGATTCAAATGAGGGTTAATTACACCAAAAGAATTAAAGCGGGAATAGCTCAGTTGGTAGAGCGCAACCTTGCCAAGGTTGAGGTCGCGAGTTCGAATCTCGTTTCCCGCTCCGGTTTTTTTAAAAAATAAAATGTAGGAGAAAACTATGAGATATTTATTTTTAATTCCAATTCTTTTCATGAATTTGGCATTTGCTGAAATCTATGAAGATTATGATTTAGAAGAAAATGTAATTGAACTGACTGTAATTGCAGTTGAACCAAATTATGTTGATAATTACTTGGTCAATCTCAAGAAAACTTGGGTTA
>Ga0163108_10001105_pt1 | contig 19842 bp, 20 predicted proteins | sample Fk1155metaG_FD_109644 | JGI IMG/M metagenome (GOLD analysis project Ga0163108, IMG submission 109644) | Marine microbial communities from the Central Pacific Ocean - Fk160115 155m metaG | ecosystem: Environmental > Aquatic > Marine > Oceanic > Photic zone | place: The Central Pacific Ocean...
ATTGTTTCAACTCTACTGCCAAAAAGCTCCGCTGTAATTTGGGCCTCCTCAGCGATGGGAATATCGGACGTGCCCGCCGATACTAACGTGATGTGACCCATTTTCTTTTTCTTCTTGGCTTTTCGTATCACCAGTGTGCGCGACGATTCACTATAAACAGCACCTGCTGGAAGCTTTTTCTTAATCTGTTTATAAACTTCACTATCGAGCTTAGTTGTAAGAATATCGTTTCCTGCTTTATGCAAAGATTTAATAATTGAAATAACCTGATCACTGGTTTTCCCCTGGCCGTAGATAACCTCGGCCAGACCACTTCTAAGGGAGCGATGGTGATCGACTTTTGCGAAATCTAAATTTTCATAGGGGAGGGTGGATAACAGGTCTGCGGCTTGTTTGGGGTCAATTTTGTGATTGTACAAATCGCGCAAAAGTTTCTGTAAAACGTTCTTATTCATTACAGGCCCTTTACACCCGCGAATTCGGAGGTGATGTTGACGCGCATCAAATCTTCTACCGCCTGTTGCGGTGGTTTGGATTCGTACAAAACTTTATACGTTTCATCAATGATGGAAGCTTGAATATTTAATTTCAATTTGAGAGCATGAGCAGATTTTACAGTGAGAATTCCCTCTGCCACCATTTTCATGTTATTTGTGATATCGTCGAGTTTTTCTCCCTGACCAATTTTGAGTCCCACCTGCCGATTTCTGCTGAGTTCACCCGTGCAGGTCAGAACAAGGTCACCCAAACCCGAAAGTCCCGAAAAAGTTTCTGATCTGGCCCCCAGAGCCGTTCCAATGCGTGTGATTTCTACCAACCCGCGAGTGATCAACGCGGCTCTGGCGTTATGGCCCATACCTAGACCATCAGCAATTCCAGTGGCGATAGCCATAACATTTTTCAAGGCACCTCCAATTTCAACTCCCAACGGGTCTGTGCTGGTGAATACTTTCAGCAAAGGGCAGGAAAATATTTTCTGAATACGCGCGGCCTGTTCATCCGTTTCTGCCGCCGCGACAATTGCAGATGGAACTCCTCGTGCAACTTCAACAGCAAAAGTGGGCCCCGATAAAGTGGCCAGATGACAGTTATCAGGAAGAGTATCTTTTAGTATTTGGCGAATGGTGTACAGAGACTCATTCTCTATCCCCTTGCCAGCATTTATAATCAGGCTATTTGAATTTAACAATAGTGCCAGATCATTTGCCATTTTCCTGACAATATGAGTGGGAACGACTAGGAGGACAACCTCATTATCGCCGATTGCTTCTTCCAGTGAGTTGGTTGGGTGGATGGGTTCCGGGATTGGAAAACCAGGTAGGAAAAATGCATTTTCCCGCTTATCCTTGATTTGTGCACATAAATCCTGCTCATAGACCCATAGATCAACATCATGCCCATTCCTGGATAGTAGAATGGATAAAGCTGTCCCCCAACTACCTGCTCCCACAATAGTTATGCGCTTGTTTTTCATGAACTTTAGTCCTCACAACCCTGTATAGCTAAATCCTGACTACCCGTCAAAATCATTATATATAATTTGTCGCATATACCTACAAGCAAAATACACTGCCAACAGGAGAAGAGAATTGACTTGTAAGCAAAATTCATTTGAGATTATAATAAGTTATTAACCAACTACTTATTTAATTATCATCAAAATCATCGTTGTCCCGGAGACCGCAAGACTATGGCCAAAAGTGTAAGAATTAAACGGAAAGAATTATTAAACCAGCCTGATCAATTTATATCAACTACTGACATATTAATTGCTTATGGTTCAAAACACAAAACAGGAATCATGTCGGTTGTGACCGTTTTGGTTCTTGTTGTTTTGGCAGGTGTAGGGATTAAATATAACAATAATGTAAAAACTCTGCGGATGGAATCTCTTTATTATGAGATGGAACAGGCCAAGGCGGCTAAAGGCACTAAACCTCAGGAAGTAATTAGTAAAATGGAAAACTTGCTGAGTGAATTCAGTGAAGGCCCACAAAAACAAAGAGCTACCCTTATTCTTGCAGATGAACTTTATAATACGCGGGCATATGATCGCGCCATTCCCTTGTATAAAGATGTTTTGACAGACACCTCTCCTGCCAAGCTTCCATATCAGCTTGCGAGTGTGGGAATGGCACATTCTCTTGAAGGCAAAAAGGACTACAAGGGCGCAATTGTTGCTTATAAAACTATTATTGAAAGCCAGAATAAGTATCCGTTATTTCATGTTTACCTGAGTCTGGCACGTTGTTATGAGTTGAGCAAAGATCAGAATGGTGCGTTGCTGACCTTGCGCGAAATGACAACTAAATTTTCCGACCACTCCAATATTGGTCTCGTTGAGGCCCAGCTTAAGAAACTTGAAACACTGGCTTGACCTGGCTCAGCCTACCACTAACTATGTTTTCTGAGCGCAAAATAATTAGAGTAGCACTCTTTATATTGCCGGTGACACTGCTCCTTCTTGTTGTCTCAGTTTCGTCTGTTTATTCTGTTCCCTTCATTTCAAAAGAAACAGAACTCAACATGGGCCGCTCTGCTGACAATGAAGTTGTTCAAAAGTATGGCATCTACCAGGACAAAGCCCTTCAATTGTACGTCAACGAGATTGGGCAGACCCTTGTTTCCAAATTGGTCAATAAAGAATTCCCTAAATTCTTTTTCAAATTAGTGGATAGCTCGGAGATAAATGCCTTTGCACTTCCAGGTGGCTATGTTTATGTTACCCGGGGATTACTCGCCGCTCTCAACAGTGAAGCGGAACTGGCCTCTGTGATTGGTCATGAAATAGGGCATGTTACTTTGCATCACGGCGTTAAAATGATGATCCGGTCCATTGGCTCTCAAATTCTGAGTATTGGCGGGGCAATAGCCAGTCCGAAAAATGCTGGGCAATGGTTGATGATGAGTTCCGCGATGTTTCAGCAAATCAATATGGGCTATGGTCGTGAGGCAGAATTGGAGTCGGATGCATTGGGCATGATGAATGCTTCTGACGCTGGCTATCAGCCTGTGGGTATGGTCAAATTTTTAAAAAACCTGAGAAAACAAGAGATCATGAGTGGTCATGCCTATCATAGCTTTCAGGCAAGTCATCCAGAAACTAAAGAGCGGATAGTTAAAGCAGGGCAAATGGCTTCGTCTCTGTCACGAAAATATTCTGATCTTAGAAAAAACCAGAACTCTTACCTTACCCGTTTGCAAGGGCTGGTTTACGGTGGGAAAAAACACTCTCGAGATACCCGACGGTACAAGCCCAAACATTTGGATATTTACCGGGTGCAAGCAGGAGATACGCTGGAAAGTATCGCTATCAAAGAATTAGGCGATAAGCGGCACGCTCTTGAGATAGCTGTGATTAACGGCAGGAAAGAAAATACTCCTTTTAAGCCAAACCTGATACTTAAAATTATTAAAGATGGTGTATATCATCAGGAAAAATCCCTCCAACTAAGTCCGGAACCAGCCAGTTAACTCCCTGTACATTGGATAACTATTTAATTCTTCAAAAGACGCATCATGTCCATTTGAAACCAGATGGAGAAGTATGCAACCGCCTGAGAGCAGGTGCCAAAGTCTACCCCACCCAAACTAAAGGAAAATGGACCCGAATCACCTGGAGAAATGGCAAAAAGAAGGGATGGATCTTGCTTTCCTCACCTAATAGCTAAACCTTTTTAATACTGTCACTTAGGGTATAGTGCTGTTTTTGTGGTCTGCGGGTACCTTCAAAATATCTTGACAATTTTCCCCAGCTTTTTTAGGATATTCCCCATAACTAATATATAAAGTAGCTCATGTTTCTTTTTTGCATTTTCCCTGTGAAAAGCTTGGGGGAAAACTGTTAAGAACTTTCTTATTATTAGTAGAAGGAGCGTTATGTTTTTCAAGCGTAAGGTCCCAAGTTCCAAAGATGAGTTAGGTTTGAATCCTGATTACCGGCCCAAAAAATATGACGCTTACATTCTTGACAGCATCGCCAAAAAATACAAAGGAAAAAAAATAGGACTTCTTGCGGAAAATGCTTTGAAGGAATTGAGAAAATTTGTACTCGACTAAATAGTTTTGGCGCTTATTCACATGCCTCAATAATTGTAAATACAAAAAACCCCAGGGTCCCTAAGGATCCTGGGGTTTTATTTTTGCCCTTTATATCTTTAAGCTTAACTTAATCTTACTTCTGTGATCCGACGTAATTCAAAGCCGAACCGTGGTAGAACCACTGAATCTCATCCGCGTTCATGGTATGTCCGACAGTAATTTCATCACTACCACCACCATCGTGATTGAGTGTTACGGTTAAAGTTTTTCCAGGAGTCAATTGACCCAGGCCGGAGATGGTTATCTTATCCTTTTCCTGAATTTTTTCGTAGTCGTCTTTGTTACCAAAGGTCAACGGCAACACTCCCTGTTTTTTAAGATTAGCCTCAAAAATACGGGCGTAAGATTTAGCGATGAATGCACGAGCGCCCATATGGCGTGGTTCCATTGCTGCATGCTCGCGACTGGAGCCTTCACCAATATTTTCATCACCCACGGCCACCCATCCCAATCCCTGGTCTTTCAAGTTTCGAGCGATTTTATTGAGCTCGACATCCTTCTCCCCCGAAACTGGATTGTTCCCCGTTCCTGTTCCACCTGTGTATGCATTGGTCGCGCCCAGAAACATGTTGTTGCTGATGTTATCCAGATGACCTCTGAATTTTAACCATGGTCCAGCCTGGGAAATATGATCAGTGGTACATTTTCCCTGAGCTTTCAGCAACAAAGGTAAATCCTTGTAGTCGGCGACCGGATCCTGCTTGTCGAAAGGCTCCAGAAATGCAAGTCGCTCGCTGGAAGGATTAATAACGACTTCGCCAGTTTTAGTCGGTACCTCATAGCCGCTGTCCTTGGAAGAATAACCGTTGACAGGAAGTACATCTCCTGTTGGCGGGTCGAATTTGAAATCATTACCGTCCTTATCCTTCAATGTATCTGTCATAGGATTGAACTTCATAGACCCACCGAATGCCATTGCAACAACCAGCTCAGGACTACTGATAAATCCCAGTGTTTCCGGATTGCCATCGTTTCGCTTGGCAAAGTTCCGGTTGTATGAGGTCAGGATGCTGTTAGCTTCGCCTTTTTGTTTGTCTTCCCTTTTCCATTGCCCGATACAAGGTCCACAGGCATTGGCCAGAACGGTTGCGCCAGCTTCTTCAAACTCACCGAGGATCCCGTCTTGTTTGATGGTCTCATAAACCTGCTCCGATCCCGGTGTGACCAGGAAATTAGATTTCAATTTAATTCCAGCAGCTTTAGCCTGTCGAACCAGACTGACAGAGCGGCTCATATCCTCGTAGCTCGAGTTGGTGCAGGACCCGATAAGAGCCGATGAAAGTTCCGCAGGATATCCCTTTTCGTCAACCTCAGCCGCCATGGCGGAAACCGGACGCCCAAGATCTGGAGTGTGTGGACCTACGATATGTGGCTCTAATTGATCGAGATCGATTTCGTGAAACTCGTCGTAGTATTTTTCCGGATCACTTTCAACTTCAGCATCAGACCGTAGATGATCGGCATATTGCTTACACAGATCCGCTATAACAGCACGGTCAGTAGCGCGGAGGTAAGGCTCCATTTGGTCATCATAACCAAAGGTGGAGGTCGTAGCTCCAATCTCTGCACCCATGTTAGTGACAGTGCCCTTTCCGGTGGCGCTCAAAGCTCTCGCACCTTCACCGAAATATTCAACAATTTTGCCGGTTCCGCCTTTAGCCGTTAGCATGGTGGCAACTTTGAGGATGACGTCTTTTGCCGCAGTCCAGCCATTCAATTTGCCTTTGAGGTGTATTCCTACGAGTTTTGGCATTTTGGTGGTGAAGCCCTGACCGGTCATTACGTCAACAGCGTCTGCTCCGCCAACACCAACGGCGATCATTCCCATTCCGCCAGCATTTGGCGTGTGAGAGTCCGTCCCGACCATCATGGTACCGGGGACCGCATAATTTTCATAAACCACCTGATGAATGATACCGGAGCCCGGTTTCCAGAATCCCATATTATATTTCATCGCGGCAGACCTTAGGAATTCATAGACCTCTCTATTAAGGTCTTCAGCCGCGACGAGATCCTTGTCAGCGCCCACATGGGCCTGAATCAAGTGATCACAATGAACTGTACTGGGAACGGCAACCTCTGCCATTTGAGCGGACATAAACTGAAGGATCGCCATCTGGGCGGTCGCGTCCTGCATGGCAACTCGATCCGGTGAAAGAACTATGTCAGACACTCCACGTTCCAGCTTGGAGTAGTCGGTGTCACCCATATGACTGTACAGATTTTTTTCAACGGTCGTCAGTGGACGGCCCAGATTTTTACGAGCTTTTTCGTGAACTGCTTCTAGTGACTTAAATAGTTTCTCAATTGGTGCGCTTTCCAGTAACATGACATCTCCTTAGCTAGCGAAGTAGGACAGTAAAACTGCCCGATGGGTTACGATATGATAATCCGTAAATCAGGATAGAATGCGTATAGATTTTTGGGGCAACATCTTTTCATGTTTACCGGAAAATTTCAACGATTTTCACCCTTAATCAGCCATTATTATTATGCTTTTAAAACAACCAGTTACTCGGACAATAAAAAGGGCACTCTGATGGCATCCATTTTTGATTCCAGTGAATTCAACCAAAACCTATTTTTCCCCAGATCAGACGGATCATCCGGACCAGAGGCAGCGGATGAAATATTCGTTGAGGTGGACCCGGGTTGCAAGGTACATGTGCGGCGTCACCCATCCGCGACCGCTAAATTCAGTCTGCTATTTTTTCACGGAAATGGTGAAACCGTTTCAGATTATGATGAGTTGGCGAATTATTTTAATGCGTTAGGCTGTGAATTGGTCGTTTGCGATTATAGAGGATATGGTAAAAGTGAGGGTACGCCTTCTCTACGGAATGCATTAAAAGATGCTTCTATCATTTACCATTATCTTAAAGATAGGGGAAAACTACAAAAGCGAGTTTGTGTGATGGGGCGATCACTTGGCAGTGCTCCTGCTATTGAACTGTGTGTCCAGTTTTCTGAGATATCCTGTTGTGTTCTTGAAAGTGGATATGCAGACCCGATACCCCTGGTAAAAAGGCGAGGTCTTCACATTGCGAAAATAACACCGGAAGAGAACAAGTTGTTCAACAATAGTGAGAAGATACGTTTGGTAAAATGTCCGATTCTTATTATGCATGGGGAAGATGATTTTTTGATTGTCCCTCAGGAAGCTGTGTTAAATCATCAAAATGCAGGATCAAAGCATAAGGAGCTTGATATTCTGGAAGGGGTAGGGCACAACGATATGATGATGGCGCATGATAGCGCATACTTCAAAAGCCTGATAAAATTTTTCAACAATGTTTTCTCGTAAATTGCAAAGTTTGTATTCGCTTAATAAAAAATTGATGTAGAATTATTCCACGGCCTGAAAAATTATTGTTAGGGAGTATTTAATGGCAACAAAAAACAAGTACTACAATATTGAGGGAACGATCCGTAACGGATTCAAATTAAGCGGTGATTATGAAACTCTCGATTTCAGTTTTATAAAACTTGGTGAGAACGGCGCCCAGGCACTTGCTGGCTCGCGCTCTATCAAGCAATTGAAGAGGCTGACCATAAGTAATAATAAATTGACCCCTGAAAGCGCAGTAGCAATCGCCGGGTCAAAAAATTTACAGAATCTCCAATCTTTAAAAATGTACCGCAATAAAATTGGAGATGAGGGTATCAAGGCACTGGTGGAAACTGAAGAGCTTCCCAGCCTGAAATCACTTCGATTGGCGCATAACGATATCGGGCCAGAGGGCGCACGTTTTGTTGCAGGGTCTGACCAGTTAAATGGTTTGACTGCACTGGTACTGGCAGAAAATAAATTGGGTGATGAAGGCCTGAAGTATCTTGCGGGATCTACCAAATTATCTACGCTGGAAATTCTGGATTTGCGCAAAAACGGTATCACCGATGAGGGTGCCATCGAATTTGCCAAGAGTCCCAATTTCCCCAATGTTCAAAAAGTAGATCTAACAGCCAACCGTCTCACAGATATTGGAAAGGACGCACTCAAAGGATTCCTTATCCTCAACTTGTTGCGCAGGCGCATTAAAGAAACTGATGAGGGCATGGTATGCGATTTAAGTAATCTTGGAATAGGTGACCTTGAGTGTGGTTTCATCGCAGACTTCGAAGGATTCAGCAACTTGACCCAAGTGTATCTTGAGCTGAACAAAATTACGGAAGAGGGTATATGCAAACTTGCGGAATCAAAGAATATGGAATCGGTTACCCTGCTGTCACTGGACCGTAACAAGATAGGAGACAAGGGAATCGATTGCATTGTTGAGTCTGAGTACTTTAAAAAACTGACTCATTTAATGATCGAGTACAACGATGTCAGTGATGAAGGGATGAAAACAATTGCCGAGTCAGAAAGCATGGGCAATTTGCTGAGGCTTTATGTCGAAGGGAACCCGTACACTGATGAAGGATTCAACGCATTGGGTGAATCGGAATTCCTGAAACAATTGGAATATCCGGAATTTGTGCGTGAAGAAGCGATAGAGGAAATCGAAGAGGAAGAAGAAGAGTTTGAAGATGTAGAAATAGAAGATGTTGAAGAGGAAGAAGACCTCGATGATGAAGAGGAAGACGGAAAATAGGGGGCTATTCACGCTCCCGATTGACCTCATCAAACAACAGTACTCCCCCCTTAAACAACACCTGGTCTCAAAAACTTAATATTGGTATGAACTGACCTGGCGGTCGTTCAGGCTTATTTTGCTTTGTCGCTGGTGCTTTCAATGGGGGCGGCTGGAGGTTTCGCGTTCCCTCGATTTTTTCTGTATTGAGAAGGACTTTCTATCAAATTGTCAGAACGTTTGTTCAATGCTTTGACTGAAATTACTTTTTTAAGGTTACCAGAACCATCATAAACTTTAACTTGGTGCATTTTTGCTGTTTCCTTTTAGGTTCAGAGCTACAAGTTGAAATGAAAAAACCGGCAGAGCGTGAGCTCTGCCGGTGATAGATCAATGGAATCGAATTACTTAGGCACTACTTTAGAAGCCTGAGGACCTTTTTGTCCCATAGTTTTCTCGAATTCAACAGCCTGACCTTCGTTCAGAGTTTTGAATCCTTCGCCTTGAATCTCAGAGAAATGAACAAAACAATCCACTCCATCTTCTGATTCGATAAAACCATAACCCTTGCTCTCATTAAACCACTTTACTGTTCCAGCTGTCATTCTGATACTCTCCTACTAGTTCTCGAGACGGCCTTTCAAGTCATTTTGAAAACAGCCTCTCGATTTTTTAATTAAAGATCAGTTGTATCTGTAACCTCTAAAGAAGGCATTCACTGCAAAAAAAAACCACCCACATGGATGGCTGTTAAAATAAAACTTTGTGTTTTATCCTGATTTCCCCTCAGCATACTTCAAAAGAAAACCGAAAAATTACTTCTTTCAACCCATCTTGTATACGTAGTATATCACAGGACCGACTAGATGTACATATTTAACCCAGATTCTTCAAATATTTTCCGCTACTACAGTCCCCAGCGAATGAATCATGGAAACGGTTTAATTATAAATACTTAACCTGTTAAACGCTTAAAATTCCAAGCGATAATTATCTACAATCTACTACCACGAACTCATCCACATTTGTTTGGTGGTCTTCATTTTGAAAAGTTCGGCGACTTTCTCGTTAAAGGTTTCCTGGTTATAGGATTTTGTATACTGATCACCCGTGCCGCGAAATGGATTCCACGACATGACCATTCTCTCTACAAACATTTCATCCAGATCGATGCGTCTGATTTTTTTTATGATATGTGTTGTGGCGTCCACAAGGATCGCGCCCATTTCATAATCCTCTTTGGAGTACAGGGCTTCGCAGTATCCGGGTGTTTCTTTTTCCTGTTCGGTGGGATTGCAGGGAGCTTCGATGATCCAGTCCTCGCTCCCTATCGCGAATAAGGGGATGGCTGGGAACTCGGAATCAGTAAATAGTTTGGTGCGCCATTTTCCGCCCCATGCGTCTAGTTGCTCCTGACCCGGGTTGTCTACGTTGGCTATAAACAACATATCACCGCTGGGAGAAAAGGAGAGCCCGCCTCCCATGCCGGCTATTTGTATGGGACACTCTTTGCCTTCTTCAAACTGAATTGCTGGCTGATCCATTTGGTTTATTCTTTCCTGTAGGGTAATTTAGTAAAGCTTTTATTCTGTTGGACTGGAATTCCTTTGTCAATATACAATTGAATATACTGGCAGGGAAAAGAACTTGAGAATATTGCCGGGTTCGGTTACTCTTTCCGCGTTTCCTTCAAACTACTCAATGAGATGATAAAAACTACCCTTATCGGGCATGCGAGCATGCTCATCCAATCAAGAGAAGCTACCATTCTGACCGATCCTGTCTGGTTCGATTACCTTTGGGAAGAGACTAATGTGTTGTGCCCCAGCATAGAACTGGGCCTGGATAAAATTCCTCCTGTCGATATCCTGAATCTCTCGCATCGACATCAGGACCATTTCGATGTGCGTACGCTTGCGTATCTGGCGCAGAATAAGTCGATTTTGAAGCCCGATGTCATGGTGCTGGTGCCTAAGGACGATATTCTCATCGATGTTTTAAAAGAACTGGAATATGAAAACATTCAGGTGGTCGAAGATTTTGAGCCCATCCGGCTTCTAGACGTAACGCTTACGCCTACGCCCTCGTTTAATGAGGGGGACTACTATCCGGAACATGGCCTGCTTGTTCATGACGGGGAGGTCACCATATGGAATCAAGTAGACACTGTGGTGGTTCCTGAGATCATTTCCTACATTCATAAGTTGTACGGGCAGGTGGATTTTGCTCACTCCCGATTTCTCCCTCTGCTGGAAGGAAACTTTTCTCACAATAAGGCTCTTGGTATACCTTTTAATGAATACAGTTCATTTCTTCAGGTAGTAGGGGCTCTGCGACCCAAATTTGTTGTTCCGGGATCGGCGGCGTTTCGTTATCGCGATGAGCTGGCTTTCCTCAACCAGTATTCTTTTCCCACCACGCCGGATCAGTTTCTAGCTGACATGGCGATATATTGCCCTGAGATAAAAACGAGCACTTTTTACCCCGGTGATGTTGCTCATATAACTAAAGAAGGGGTAAAAATTGGCCGACAAACATCCGATTTTGTTCGGGTCCAGGAGGACGACAGTCACAAAGTTGCATTTAAACCAGTTATGGAAGTCCCACCCATCAAATCGTTGAACGGTGATCCGGTACAACACGAAAAAGAGATTCAGATTATCAAGGGTTTCCTTGAGAACCAACTCATCGATAAATTGAATTCTTGCGAGAAGGTGGACGGCTGGCGTCATTGGCAGACCCTGTACCAATTGGAGGTATTTGGTCCGAATGGCACATCTAATATTTGGAATATTGATTTCAGAAATGAGGATTTAAAAATTCAAGAGGATTGTTTGCCAAAAACTACTTTATACGAAGGGATCTCGGCTTCTGACCTAGTGTGTTTGATTGAAGGCAGGACATCCTGGGATTTTGTGGGAATAAGCGGCTGTTACAGAACTTTTAATAATGTTTATCGGGTTGGGCAGGGTACATTCGAGTTTTTTCCAACCGAAAAGGATTTCCCTTTACCGCTTTTGCAGGTTTTTCCAAGCGACCGCAAAATGGACCGGGAAAAATATATGAGAGATGTTCGCCGCTGGAAAGGTAAGGCCTGAGACGGGACCTGAGTATCCGTGTTAACCTTTAGTGGAAACGGCATAAGCTTTTAATTAGGAATTGCCAAGCCATATCAGTTGCGGTATATTTCAAAATCATTTTTAAATAAGGCGGTGTAGCTCAGCTGGTTAGAGCGTACGGCTCATATCCGTGAGGTCGGGAGTTCAATTCTCTCCACCGCTACCAATATGACAAGGGGTTATGGCTTCGGCCATGGCCCTTTTTTTAGTGTGATTTGTGAACAGGGTACCCTTGCAGAGAGGAAATAAAAACTATGGCTAACAAAGAATTAACAGAGACCAATAAAAAATGTAAAAAATACTGACAGCCACAATATAAACGTTAAAGAAAATTCTGTAATGGGACCGCAGGTAAGGATAATGGCCGCTTTTTATGGTATCGGCAACAGATGCAAATCCAATCGTAACTAACCGCAGTTTTTCAACAGTATGTTTTTCCCCGCCCTGGCATTTCGATAAGTCTATCGACACAAGAACAAAATCATGCCACTATGAAATTCTCTGATACATTTCTAACTTGAAGAAAGTTCATGGATCAAAACGAATCTAAAGACGATGATATAATTTGCCAGTGTTACCAGACCAGCGAGCAGACGATTCGTTCTTCAATTAAATCAGGGAACATCAAATCAATAGGTGAAGTGACCTCGGCCTGTGAAGCGGGTGGGGGCTGTCATTCCTGCCATATTCTCCTCCAGCTGTTCATTGACCAGCATCATGGAAAACATCATGCCATGGAGGATATGGTTCACGACTTTGCGCCCAAGGTTAAAAGACGAGGTATCCTCAGTCGTTTTTTCAAGAAAGCCACCTCCTGAACTTTAGTTTTCTCTCCTTTCCTGTTTATTCAAGTTATAATACCTTTCTGAATTTTTAAATTTATCGAGTGGGTAGTTATGAGTGGAAAACGCACGGTATATTTTGACTGTTTCTCTGGAATCAGTGGCGATATGGTTTTAGGCGCTCTTGTGGATCTTGGTGTCGACCTGAAAACTATCCGGAAAGGTTTGGCAGAGCTTGGCGTTAAGGGATACAAATTAACCTCGCACCGGGCAACACGAAATGGGATTTCTGGAACCAAGGTTGATGTGGTCATAGAGCGTTCAACCAAAAAGCATCACCATCATTCTCGGTCTTACAACGACATTAAAAAACTGATTAAAAAGTCTGATCTGCCGGAGAAAGTGAAACTTGATGCTATAGAAATATTTCACCGAATTGGTAAGGCAGAGGCTCAGGTCCACCGTACGACACTTAATAAGATTCATTTTCATGAAGTTGGGGCCATCGACTCCATCGTCGATATTGTAGGCGGTGCTTTGGGCATGAGCTTGTTGAATGCGGACCAAATATATTCGTCTCCATTAAATACAGGGGAAGGAATGGTGAAGTGCGCTCATGGAACACTCCCGGTTCCTGCACCCGCAACGCTCAAACTGTTGAAGGGAATACCCTGCTATTCAAATGGAATAAAAAAGGAATTGACGACTCCAACCGGCGCCGCGTTGATTGGATATTACGCAGAGGAGTTTCGGTCACAGCCAAATATGATTATACAAGATGCAGGTTATGGGGCAGGGGGACACGAATTAAAAGATGGACCGAATCTTCTTCGAGTTGTGCTTGGGGAAATGAAAGGAGCTTCTGATACTCACCCGATGAAGGTTATTGAAACGAGTATTGATGACATGAATCCTGAATTTTATGAGCATGTCATGGACGAATTATTCAAGGCTGGAGCGGTCGATGTTTTTTTTACCCCGATTCATATGAAAAAAAATCGACCGGGAACTCTTCTATCTGCCCTGGTTCCTGAGGAAAGTTTTGATTCTGCAGCCCGGATTATCCTGACGGAAACATCTACCTTCGGCATCAGGCATTATGATGTAAACCGAACGGTACTGGACAGAGAAGAAAGAACTGTGAAAACTTCTTTTGGAAAAGTGAGAGTGAAGGTAGGCTCGTTGAACGGATCAGTACTTCGCATCTCTCCTGAATACGAAGATTGCCGAAAAATTGCTCGACGAAAAAAAATACCTCTGAAAAATATTTATGAGGAAGCGGTGCGTCTTGCGGAAAATCTTCCTTAAAGAAAGGAAAGAATACTATATACCGTGCTTGGACAAGTATTCTTCGTAATGTTTATTGTAGAGAATATCCCATTCATCTGTTCCTTCACGCATTTTTCGTGAATAGGAGGCGCAGATTTTCCGGGCGCTTTCATCTGCGCGGTCTTCAATTTTCAGGTAGTCGTTCATGACACTGGCCACTTCAAGGCGAACATCATTAAGCTCTGTTTTGTAATCGAAGTCGTCCCTTTTTTCAAGATCAGTCACTATCAGTTTGCTGATGTGATTAACTTTTTCCCTGCTGATTCTCATCTAAAATTCCTGAAATAAAATTTGGCCTGCATTCGCGGGCAATTTTGAATTTTACCAACTGGACCACTCTGTTGATTTTGTTAAAAAATTCCTAAATTAAAAAATTAGCCCGCGTTCACGGGCAAGTTTGGATTTCACCAATTGGAATACTCGACCATAATCCATCATACTGCGTTCATATTCCTCGGTCCTTGATTCCAGCAGTAATTTGACTTCGTCATTAAGACGATCTTCTACCATCAAGTCATCAATAATCAGATCATTAATAATAGCCTCTAATTTCTCGGGTCTATCTTCCCAGATAATTAAACCTTTAGCTGTTAAGGACTCAACAATTTTTTTGGAAATCTTCTCAACGAAATTTTTTTGTAGTCTCATTTCTTCTTATAATAAGGTTTGAGATATATAAAATTGCCGTATCCCAATAACTGGAGCGGGAGACGGGACTCGAACCAGCGACATTCAGCTTGGGAAGCTGACACTTTACCAGCTGAGCTACTCCCGCATGCTGTAATTAGTCACGGAATTCTATTCTTCTTTCTCGCCAAGCACCAGAATCAGGTTATCTCCGGTTATCTGGAGATCGAGTATTTTAATTCTTTGCTGGTGAACATCCGCTATCGCTTTATTTACCATTTTTTCAATGGCAGTGGCATTTTCTTCGATAATATTTAAAACCTTGATGCCCGAGATGGTATGGCCTTCTAATTGCATAAAAGCCTATCTAAATCACTGGGTTGATGAAGGTACTGACGCATACCGTTTTAGTTGGGCAAAGCACCCCCAAATTCGGGGCTATTATCTATTATTTCATTTTACTATTCAATATTATTCCGTGTATTGATTTGCAACCCAGTTAAATGATTGTTGTAATTCGCACTTGCTTTCAGTAATATGGGCCATAAATTTAGTTGAATAACTTATTAAAATATAAAAGTTTTCCTGAAGCTGGTTTCAGGATACTTGATTAGAGCCGCGGCGGAGCCGTTCCGTCGCGTCTTTTTGGTTTTAGAGGGACAAAGTGGTTAAAAAAGTAGATTTTACAGATAAAATTCCAGTCAGTCACCACCTGATTGAGGTTCGTGACCGAATGGTGATAGTGGGTATAGTTGTCGGTCTATTTTTTGGTCTGTGTTTTTATTTCATCGAATTCTTTATTTTATGGTTACAGGATCCCCTTCCTGCCAAATATCGTGAAGAACTAATATTTATTGCTCCGACTGAGGTATTTTTCACACATATGAAGGTTGCTTTTATGGGCTCCCTGTTTATTTCCATGCCCTTCATTCTGTATCATATCTGGTTTTTTATTGCTCCGGGACTCAAGGTTAAGGAGAAAAAAATTACCTCGATGTTTGTTCTTGCAGGATCGTTCTTTTTTCTGTTTGGTGGTGTATTTTGTTATTTTCTGGTTTTACCGCTTGGCCTGAAATTTTTGCTTGGCTATGGCGCCAAATATTGGACGATGCAGGTAACCATTCAGCTATATTTTAATTTTGTTGTTAAGTTGATATTAGCATTTGCCTTTGCCTTTCAAACTCCATTATTGATGGTTTTACTCACCAAGTTTGGAGTCGCTAATACGGTACAAATGAAATTGTATCGCAAATGGGCGTTTCTTGGATGCTTTTTACTCGCCTCAGTGTTAACTCCTCCCGATATTATTACGCAGGTTCTTCTGGGTTTTCCTCTTTACGGGCTCTATGAATTTGGTGTTGTCATTTCCGCCTGGTTTGAAGACCCAAAACAAAGAGAGTTGATCATTAAGAAAATGGAAGCCGAAAAAGCGGCACGCAAAGCGGCTAAACAGGGGAAAGCGGCTGCTAAATCAAAAAGCAAGGTCGTCGTTAAAAAGGTAGTGCGAGAAGAATAAGTTTTTTTGGGGTGATGTGATTATCATTCTGCCAACTTCTCTCACTGCCATAGGAACCCTAAAACAGTAATAAGTCTTGGATAGATGGTTTCCAGCAACACTCCTCCCAGCGCGCAACTCATGTGAAACAGAATGGATGCGTAAAGTGTCCCTGTGATTTTGAACAGCAGGCTGGCACAGATTCCCAAGCCAAAGGACCCCAAACTTAATTTAAAGCCAGCCAAAGTGTAGATCAGACCTCCCACATATATCGTTAGGATAGGATTGTGTTTTTTAAGCAGGGTTTGCAAAATAAAACCGGTGAAAAAAATTTGTTCAATTAATGGTATCAAAATCACTTTGACTGATTTTTCAGGCAGAGAGGCCGTATGGAATAAACTTTGGTCATCCAACCTACCTGTGAAAAGTTCGTGTTCTGCCATGCCGGTCACACTGAGTCCAACATCTAATAGAGGCAGACAAAGTATTATTGTCCCTCCTGCAAACGCGCCTAAAACTAAATGCTGTTTAAGGTGACCGGTGGAAAAGCCTAGTGCGGACAAATTATTCCTGTATAAAGTCAGCAGTGTTGCTACCACTACAGCAAAAATCATTACATCTGCATTTTTATATAACCACGGATGGGTGCGAAAAAAGATCTGTGAGCAGGGGAGAATGACCAAAAAATATACTCCTAGAACTATCGCTGGGGTTTTATTTGCCCAGGGACTTTTCAATTCAATCCTTTTAATTATCAAGGTGGTTTCTCTATACGTAGTTGGGATACATTACGTGGGAGGACGAAGGCTGAGCAGTTGGTAGTTTTTGGGTCATGTCGGACAAATGCCCAAGGGGGGTCTTGCTTGAACTACCGCTAAGGTGATCCTGTGGGGTTGTTGGAGGAGAGCTGGCATTTCCGCTAACGTGAATGAGTTTCTGGCGAGCAGACAATTCCTTTATCGATTCGTCAGAAACGCTAATCTCATCTTTAAGAACATTTGAATGGATGTAGAATCCGCCGAAAACCAAGGCTGAGAGCAGGCAGGATTCAATGAAAATATTTTTCCACATAGGCGGGTAGGGATAGTCAATCATGTCTTGATAACACTGTAGTTACTTTCAGGCGCAATTTCAACTATCTTAATTTTCTTGAGAAATACCGGGTTTTGTTGACAAAGTCGGGGTATTTATTTAATATCGAAATTGACTTCTGAAGGACAGGTTCGAAGCCGGAATCGACGGTCTCGACCGAGACCAATATCATATCCAGACCTTCCATTTACCAAGCTTCTACGGTGTTTTAATCACTCTTTTTAAGGTAGATTACCATCTTAAGTTAAAATTTTATGGATAAAATCGCAATTGCATCAGATCACGGCGGATATGACCTCAAGGCAGCTGTCGAAGTCTTGCTGAGGGAATTAGGATATGAGGTCGATGACCTTGGCCCTCAAAACGCCGATTCTGTAGATTACCCTGATTACGGGATCAGCCTCGCTCGCGCTGTAGCTGAGGAAAAAGTTTCTCGCGGGATAGTAATTTGTGGGACTGGAATTGGTATGTCAATAGTGGTCAACCGATTCCCCGGTATTCGAGGAACGCTGTGTTCGGATGTATACACGGCTAAACTGTGCAGGGAACATAACGATTCAAATATCCTCATCATGGGTGGGCGTGTAGTCGGTCAGGGATTAGCTCAGGAAATAGTAAAGACCTGGCTCAATACTCCGTTCGAGGGGGGGCGGCACCAGAAACGCCTCGACAAAATAACTCAATTCGACGCAACCAATAAATTCTAAGGAGAAAATAATTGTGCTAGAGGAATTTGACCCTGAAATTGCCCAGGCCATAAAAGGCGAAGTTGACCGGGAGGCTTACACCCTTGAAATGATCGCTTCGGAAAATTTTGTTAGTGAGTCGGTGATGGAGGCTCTAGGGTCGGTGATGACCAATAAGTATGCCGAGGGCTACCCTGGCAAGCGCTATTACGGCGGATGTGAACATGTGGATATCGCCGAAAATCTTGCCATTGAACGCGCTAAAAAATTATTTAATGCGGAGCATGCCAATGTTCAGCCACATTCTGGGTCACAAGCCAATATGGCGGTATATCATACAGTCCTCCAGCCTGGTGACACCATTTTAGGTATGAACCTGTCTCATGGCGGACACCTTACACACGGATGCCCGGTTAACTTCTCCGGTTACACATATAACGTGGTTGCGTATGGCGTCAATAAGGAAACCGAACTCATAGATTATGATGAGGTCGGGCGACTCGCCAGGGAGCACAAGCCTAAAATGATTATAGTGGGTGCCAGCGCTTACCCAAGGGTCATTGATGCGGTCAAGTTTCGTGAAATTGCCGACGAGATTGGCGCTAAAATCATGACCGATATCGCACATCCAGCAGGTTTGGTCGCTACCGGGTTGTATCCATCTCCCGTTCCTTATTCTGACTTTGTCACCACAACCACCCACAAGACTCTACGCGGACCGCGCGGCGGAATGATTCTGTGTCGTGAGGAATATGCGAAGGAAGTTAATAAAAAGATATTTCCCGGAATTCAAGGCGGACCTCTAATGCATGTGATCGCGGCCAAAGCAGTGGCCTTCAAGGAAGCTCTTAAACCTGACTTTGTAACCTATCAAAAACAAGTGATTTCTAATGCCAAGCAACTTGCAGAGCGCCTAGCCTCTTTTGGATTTAAAATTGTAAGTGGCGGTACCGATACTCATCTGTTATTGGTGGATTTGTGCAATAAAGAAATCACGGGTAAAGCCGCTGAAGAGGCCCTTGATCTTGCGGGTATCACAGTTAACAAGAACACCGTTCCTTTCGAGACCAGAAGCCCGTTTGTCACTTCTGGAATTCGCATTGGTACCCCAGCCCTGACCACACGTGGTATGAAGGAAAAAGAAATGGACCGGGTCGGCGATATGATTGTCGAGACGCTTGAGCATATTGATGAGCCAGACTTCCACGCAAAAACCCGTGTGAAGATTAAAGAATTTTGCGAACAGTTTCCGCTATATGCTGAACTCACTTCTAAGTATTGATTCCCGATGAAATGTCCCGCCTGTTCCAACCTTGAAAATAAAGTCATCGACTCCCGCTTGAATAAAGAAGGGAACAGTACGCGCCGCCGACGCGAATGTCTCAGCTGTCAGGAGCGGTTCACAACCTACGAACGTATTGAAAAAACCCTCCCCTATGTGATCAAGAAAGACGGACGCCGCGAGGAATTCAACCGAGAAAAAATACTCTCCGGAGTAAAAAAGGCCTGCCAGAAAAGGCCGGTCAGCATCCAGCAGATGGAATTGCTGGTGGATCGGGTGGAACAGTACTGCCAGGAATTGGGTGAAAAGGAAATCTCCGCCGTGGTCGCAGGCGAAAAAGTGGTCAAAGAGTTGTATCACCTCGATGACGTGGCCTATGTTCGATTCGCCTCTGTATACAGGTCATTCAAAGATGTCAACGAATTCATGGTTGAACTAAAGGATATGCTGAAGAATAAAGAGGATAGCTAGGTATTATTGTAGTTGTCTCACCTTCAATTAAATATCAAATAGTTCTGGGTGGCTTCCTGTCTGAACATGTTCCAGGTTATCTCTATTAATTCGGTAGATGAGCAACCAATCTGGTTCGACATGGCATTCGCGGAGACCTTTCCAGTTGCCTACCAATTTGTGGTCCTTGTATTTTGAGTCGAGAGGTTGTCCCATAACCAGGGATTCGATTATAGTTTTTAATTCCAGAAGGTTTTCTCTTTGCTTTTGCAGACGCTTAATATCGCGTTTGAACCGAGTGGATTGTA
>Ga0163108_10001109_pt1 | contig 19811 bp, 14 predicted proteins | sample Fk1155metaG_FD_109644 | JGI IMG/M metagenome (GOLD analysis project Ga0163108, IMG submission 109644) | Marine microbial communities from the Central Pacific Ocean - Fk160115 155m metaG | ecosystem: Environmental > Aquatic > Marine > Oceanic > Photic zone | place: The Central Pacific Ocean...
CATGGGCACAACCAACGCAGCAAGAATGATGTGGCTGATGAGAATGAGGAAATAGATCGTTCGGGAAAGACCCTCTCCCTCGTAGGACTTGTGCCCGGCAAGGTAATGGTAGGTCAGGTAACATCCGAGGAAAATGGTCGAAACGAAAAAGGCCGCGATCATCAACCGGGCGTGAGCTGTCTTATGCCCCCGGCGTATGCAGACATACCCTGCGAGAAGAAGGGATCCGCTGAGAGCGTTCAGGCTGGCATTGACGAATGGCAGGTCGCTTACTTCCATCGCTTCACTCCTGCCGGTTTTCTTCGATGAGAATCCGGGCCGCATCGAGAAGTCTCTCGATATCACCGGGGACCGAGCTCGGACGGTAATAGCCCCGAATGATTCCCTTCGCGTCAACCAGGGCAAACCGATCGCTATGCGGAACGCCAGACTCGGCAGAGGCTTCCTGGCTGCCGCCCGCGCTCATCCTGAAACCCTGTTCGCAGAGCCGGACAATCTCCCCGCGGCCGCCGCGCAGAAAACTCCAGCAGCCGGAGTCAATGCCCTGCTGACTGGAATATTGAGCCAGCTGTAGCGGGGTGTCTCTAACGGGGTCGAGGGAAAAAGAAACGAGGCGCAGCTTGCCGGCAAGACCGTCTTCATTGCGTATGGTCTTCTGGATTTTCAACAGCTCGGCAGCCATCCCTGGACAGGCGTTGCGGCAGTTGGTGAACATGAAGGTCCCGACCCAGACCTTCCCCCTGAGAGATTCGCGGCTGACCTTCGCGCCCTCCTGGTCATCCAGCTCAAAAGCGGGTACCTCTCCATGACGAGTCAAGACCCGGGGCTGCTCCCAGGCGGCCGCATAAGCGACCACCGCAAGGATGCCAACAGCCAGCAGAGACCAGCTGAGCCAGCCGAGGACGCCCTCTGTGCTCTTTCCGGGTTTCTCCATGGTATCTGCGTGCATTGGCCGCTCCGTCGCTTAGAGGCTCTCTTAAAGAATGTAGAGGATACCGAAGAAAAACACCCATACCAACACAACCATCAACCAGTAATAGAGAGCGAGATCGACCCCGATTCTCCTGTGCTGTTGATATTTTCCACGGATCGCCTGGATCATGACATAGCTCAGCAGCAACACCCCGCCAACCACATGCAGCCCGTGCAAGCCGGCCATGGAATAAAAAACAGTGCCGAAGATGCTCTGTGCCGGTAGTTGCTGCTCGATCAACCGGGAAAACTCGAGGAACTGTACCCCGGCAAATACCGCTCCGGAAACGAGCGTCAGGCAGAGCCAGGAAACAAGACCGAGCGGATCCTCCCTGCGAATGGATCGCGAGGCGAGGAGAATGAAAAAACCGCTGAGAACGAGCACCGCCAGATTGCCGAGAGGGAGTCCCATGGCCAGTTCTGAAAAACCCTCCGGTTTCCAGGTCTTCGCGCCAAGACGAAGGACGATATACATGCCCACCAGCGCGCCAAAGAACATGATCTCCGCCACGATAAAGAGGTTGATGGCGAACCTGGCGTTTCCAGAATCATCCGTCGAGCCCGGCGCTCTCCCTGGCTCAACTGACTCGTCGACCATATCACACCCCCCCAGGCACCTTTGCCGTCAGGACCAGAACGATGAACAGAACAGGAAGATAGACGACAGAGGCGAGGACCAGCCAGCGGGCTGTCTCACGGGTCCGGGTAACACCAAACCAGGCGGCAAAGGCCAGGAAGACGAGGCTCGATCCCAGGGCCGTCCAGAAATAGAAATCCTCAGCGAAACCAAAGACCGCCGCTGGCATCAGGCTGGCTGGAACCAGGGCGAGCGTCCAGCCAACCACCCGCATAGCCGTCGCGCTGCCTTCTTTGTCGACAACCGTCAGCATCGGGAAACCGGCACGCCCGTAGTCTTCCCGATACATCCAGGCGATCGCGAGGAAATGCGGAATCTGCCAGATGAACTGTATCGTGAAGATCGACCAGCCAGCGGAGACAAACTCACCGGTGGCGGCGGTCAGACCGATGACCGGCGGCAGCGCTCCAGCGAAGGCACCCACCAGCAGAGCGAAAGAGGTAACCCGCTTCAACGGCGTGTAGAAGAACACGTAGACCCCGGTCGTCACGGCGCTCACAGCGGCACAGAGCGGATTGACCAGAATGACAAGATAGACCAGTCCGGCAAGGGAGAGGACCATACCCAGGAACCTCGCCAGCGCCGGAGAAAAACGGCCAGCGGGAAGAGGCCGGGACGAGGTGCGATCCATCAGAGCATCTGCGTCCCTCTCAATGTACTGGTTCAGGATGCTGGAGGCGGAGGCGAGAATGAAGGACCCTGCCAGGACATGAAGCAGCAACCAGCCATATCTCGGCGACAGCAGTTGCGAAAGCGAGCCCTGCGGAGATGTGCAGACACCGAGTGCGAAACCTGCGAATACCGTAACCAGGGCCAGGAGATTGATCCTGAGCTTGCTCATCTCTACCAGGTCGTTCAACAGGGTTCCCCCGGCCGCCTCAGGCTTCACGCCTTCACCCCCCGCCCCCTCAGCCAACGAATCGGCGCAGGCGGATGGGTTCTTCGCGTCTTCGATCTGTTGGTCTGCCAGGGCACCCTCGTCCAGGCTCATGAGATCGCCCCCGGCTCAGAAGCGCTCAGAAATCGAATCCGGTAGGCCCGGGCGCAGACGACCACAGCGAGAATGAGAATCAGGACTCCGACAGCCTGATGGGCGCTGGCCAGGACTTCGAAGGTACCCGTTTTAACCAACCCCTGGGCCTCATCGACCACCAGCGAAGGCGGCGTCTGGTAAATGAAAGTAGCGAAGCCTAAAAACACCTGGAGAAAAAGCAGCAACAGCAGCCCCAGGGACGGATGGAGAATGCGGTCGGCCTTCGAGAGAGAGAGCACCTTGCCGGCCAACAGAACGATTCCCGTGAAAACAGCGAAGGCCCAGACAATATGCACCAGGTCACCGATCGTCTGAAGAGCCTCCCCGCCCCCCCCGGGCTCGAGCGTCGCGTGGCGAGGGACGGCGCCAAGCACGATCTGTACATAGATGCTGAGCCCGACAAAGAGCGCCAGGGAGCAGATGGGGCCCGCCCTGGAGCGCTTCAGCCGGGTCTTTTCACCTATCCAACCCGGAGAGGTGACGACAGCCAGGAGTGTGACGGCGGAAATAAACAACATTGCCATACCAACATGCAGCACAGAAAGGATCGGCGGCAGCTTGTAGAGAACTGTCAGCCCCCCGAGAATCGCTGGCGGAAGGACCAGCAGAACGACCACAAGGGATAGCCACCGGACCCAGTTACGTTTCTCCTTCAGGTGAGCCGCTATGCAAGCCAGAAGCGCCAGGATTCCAACGCTCCCCATCATCAACCGATGGCCGTGCTCTACCAGCAAGCCGGGATTATCGAGCATGCCGTCCGGGGAGGGCAGCAGATTCCCGTCGAAGCTGGGCCAGTTTTTGTCAACTCGGCCGCTCTCGGTGCTGGTAACAATCCCACCGACAATCACTCCCAGATAGGCGACACAGAGGGTCGCGATGGCAAGCCAGTGGAGAAGCCCGCCGCCCGCGGTTGTTTCATCCGAACCAGCAGAGGCCAAGGTTCCCGAGGAACCCTCCGAGGCTGGAGCTTCTTTCTTACCGCCTGCGCCGGGCACGGCTCACGCGGTCCCTTCTCCTGAAGGGGCATCCTCCTGGCCATCGCCGCCGCCCGCGCCTGCCGGCTCCAGCTTGCGGTCCTGCGGAAGATAGTCCTCCTCGACAAGCGCGGAGTTGTACTCGTAGGGCCCGTGATAGACTGTCGGAAGGTCGGGGTGGAAATTACCGTGCGGCGGAGGCGAATCGAGCGTCCACTCGAGCGTGTTCGCCTTCCAGGGATTCTTTCCGGCCTTCTTGCCCCAGATCGCGCTGTAGATCAACGCGATCAGGAAGAACACCTGAACAAGCCCCAGCACGATGGCTGAGATGGTCATGAACTCCTGGTAGGGCTGCATATGTGCCCAGGTCTTGGAAGAACCCTCGCCAACATAGGCTGCGTAGCGCCTCGGCAGGCCCGCGGCTCCAACGATGTGCATGGGAAAGAAGGTGCAGTTAAACGCGACGAAAGTAAGGACAAAGTGAATCTTGCCGAGAGTCTCGCTGAACATACGACCGAACATCTTCGGAAACCAGTAGGTAATCCCGGCAAAGACCCCGAAGAGGCTGCCGCCGAAGAGCACATAGTGGATGTGGGCCACGATATAGTAGGTGTCATGGATCATCAGATCCACCGTCGTGGCCGCCATGAAAATTCCACTGAGGCCTCCGATGATGAACATCGAAATAAAGCCCAGGGCGTTCAGCATGGGCGTGGTGAAATGGATATTCCCGCGCCAGAGGGTACCCAGCCAATTGAAGCTCTTCACAGCCGAGGGAAGGGCGATCATCATCGTGGCAATCATGAAGTAGGTTCCGAGATAGGGATTCATGCCACTCTGGAACATGTGATGCCCCCAGACAATGAAACCAAGCCCGGCGATTCCAGCCATGGCGGCCGCCATCGCCTTGTAGCCGAAGATGGGCTTGCGGGCAAAGACCGCGATAATATCGGAGGCGATTCCCATACCCGGAAGGATCATGATGTAGACAGCGGGATGGGAATAGAACCAGAAGAGATGTTGGTAGAGAAGCGGCTGACCGTCATTGGCGAAGAAGGTGGTGCCAAAGTGCCTGTCGAGGATCAGCATAATCATGGCAGAGGTAAGAACCGGAGTTCCGAACAGGATCAGGATCGCCGTGATAAAGATCGACCAGACTGTAAGAGACATGCGCCCGAAGGTCATTCCAGGGGCGCGCATCTTGACGATGGTGGTCACATAATTCACCGAGCCCATAATGCTGGATGTGCCGACAATGATCACACTGAGGCACCAGAGGGTCTGCCCATAACCGGCGATCTGGCTAAGCGGTGGATACGATGTCCAGCCGCCGGAGGCAAAGGCGCCTGACTTGAGGCCTGCTTCAAGTCCCTCCAGCATGATCCCGAAGAACATGACAATTCCAGCCAGCGGCATGATCCAATAGCTCAGCCCGTTGAGGAAAGGAAAAGCCATATCGCGTGCGCCGATATGAAGCGGAATGACAAAGTTGCCGAAGGCGCCGACAAGGAACGGGATGATCACGAAGAAGATCATCACAGAAGCGTGCATGGTGAAGAGCACATTGTAGGTCTCGCCGCCAAATTGCTTCATGTCGATACCCATGAATTCGGCTTCGGGCCAGGCCAGGCGCATTCTCAAGGTGAGCGCAAGCCCTCCACCGATAAACAGCATGAAGAGAGCCGTCATCATGAACTGCATGCCGATCGCCTTGTGGTCACGTGAGAAGACATACTTCCCCCAGAACCCCATCTCGTGGTGTTCAGCGTGATCTTCGGTTGCGACGTTTTCTTTGGTTTCCGTAGTCATGAGTCTCTCGAAGGCTCCTTGCTGAACCTATTCGGCTTCCTTCTGTTCCTGGTAATAATGTACGGGCTCGGGGAACTTCTCCGGAACCGCTGTCTTCCAGTCGTATCCGAGTTCCTTCGCCAGGTCCTCTTCGCTGAGAACGAGGAAAGGCGCATGCATGTTGGAGTGTCCCTCGCCGCAGAGCTCGGCGCAGACGATCTCGTACTTTTTACCTTCCCTGGCTATCCCCTCCTTGATTTTGAACCAGAGCTTGCCGGGATGGTAAGGAACCAGGTCCTGCTTGAACCGCAGGTTCGGCGCGAAAAAGCTGTGAAGCACCGGGTGGGTATAGGTCTCGGTGTTGGCGTCGTATTTACCCAGGGAGTTCAGCTCGATGAGTACGCTCACATTTTCCGGGACAACAAGCTTTGGCAGAACCTTGTCCTTGGCCGGATCGTCGAGGCCGACAGCATTGGTCGGAGACTTGAAAGTATGCCGCTGATCCTCGAACTTCCCATCCTTGCCGGGATAGTTGAAATACCAGGCGAACTGTTCTCCGTAGACCCTGACAACAAAGGTTCCGGGCTCGATCTCACCATCCTTCTCAGGATAGCCGGTCTTGATTGTCAGCCAGCCACTGTCCCCCACCAGTTGTATAACGCCGATGAAAACGAGGATCACGACCGTGGCCAGCGTCCAGGTCACCTCCAGCTTGTTGCTGCCGTGGGTGTAATGCGCCTTGTCGCGGCCTTCACGATTCCTGTAGCGAAAGAGGAACCAGAGCATCAGCCCCTCGACGACGACAAAAGCGATCCCGGTGATCCAGAAGATCAACGCGAACAGGTCGTCCACCCCTTCACCGTAGGTTGAAATGGCATCGGGCATCCAGAACAGCCCGGGCTTCTCCTCCCCGTGGTCGGCAGCGGAGGCCGCCGCGGCCGGCGCTTCGGCGCCCTTCTCCTGGGCCCAGGCTGGAGCGGCCAGCAACATGGCAACGATAGCCACAGCCAGCAAGGAGGTCGCTCTTTTAAACCCCTGTAATTTTGTCAGAATCATTACTCGCTTCAACTTCCTGAAAACTCTCTGGCTGTAATAAACCAGATACTAACCTTTATAGGTAAATTCGAAAACGATGTTCCCTTCGACCACGGCGCCATCCTTCACGGTTATTTTCTGCGCCTTGGGGGCCTTCAGCTTACGGTCTTTCTCATGCCAGACCTCTACGGTATAGGTGCCATCTCCATCAGGCAGCTTCCCGATGGAGAACTTGCCGTCCTCCGCCGTCTGGGAAAAGAACGGATTCTTCACCACGAAGGCGTATGCGGACATCCAGGGGTGAACAGAACACTGGCAGACATGCGGACCCGCCTTCTTAAAAAATCGATCCCGGACCTCTTCGCCGACACTCGCCATCGAAAGGTTGAAGGACAGCTGGGGGATGCTCACGTTATGAAGAAATGGGTCGCTATTCTTCAGCACCACCTGTTGATCTTTATGCAGGGCGAAAACATGAGGGGTATACTGGCACCCCTTCTGGTCAATAACGACCTTTGCAGGGTGGCCATAGGTGCCCATGTCCTTGAGGTTGTAGCGGCCGAGTCCCTTGCTGATATAAACGATGCAGTCCTTCAGGCCGCCATCGGCCCCCGCCACGATCGTCTCAGCGTTGAGAGGGCCCAGTGACTGCGCCTCGCGCTGCTTGCCGCACTCAGGCTTGGCCGAGATATCCAGGGGTACCTTGGCCGGCGCTCCAGCGATCTTGACAATTCCCGTCAATGCGACGGAGCCGAACTTCTCCTTGGGAGAACCTCCCGCTTCGCCGCCGCCGGCCTCGGAGGTTCCTGGGGTGGTTCCACTGTCGACGCCAACGCTATTCTGCTCGGACCCCCCGGGAGCCCTCGCCTGCTTCTTGGTTTCACAGCCTGAAATCAACGCCAGGAGGCTGGCGATCATCAAAACCGTGACACCGAAGCCCAGAGGTGAAAATCGATCTGCCTGCATTCTATCCGCCACTCCTATTCCTTGCTCTTACCAGGTCGTTAGAACTCTGTTTCGCCGTGCTCAGATGTCATAAGTTAGAGTGCAAAAAAGTCTTTTCAAGTCTTTTCAAGCCTTATTCCTATGCCGTATCCGGCGGAGGCGGAGACTGAGAGGAAGAATGAGCCGAGGCGGTTTTTTCGAGGTACCGAGAAACCTCCCCGGCCGTCCGTTTTCCCTCTGTGAGACAGTCGTTGACAGAGACCCCACGATAGGAGTTCCCGGTCAGGAAAAGCCCTGGAAAGGCCCTCAGGCGTGCCTCAATGCCCTCCAGGAGAGCCTGGTGGCCAACCTCGTATTGGGGAATTGCCTGTTCGTATCGGTAAACTCGCTGAGCCACCGGCTTCCCCTTGAGACCGATCGCCGCCCCCGTCTCTCGCTCTATCATCTCGATCAACTCTTCATCCGGATTTCCGACAACTTCTGGAAAACGAGTCCCGCCCGCCAGCGCCCGGACACTCACGTGACCTTCGGGGGCATGCCCTGGAAAGATGCTTGAGGTCCAGATCATGCCAAGCGTCTCCAACCCCTCACTGGCGGGAGCCAGGAAGCCGTATCCATCGAGCTCCGAATCAACATCCTCGGCCCGGTAACCGAGACAGACAACCGCCACGGATGAATAGGAAATGGTAGCCAGGTCTCTGCCGAGATCGGATTGCGGCCCCGCAAACAGCGAGGCGGCGCGGCAAGCCGGAACGGCCAGGACCAGCGCCCTGGCTGTCTCCTCCCGGCCATCAGAAAAAGTCACCCGCCAGCCCTCGGCGCACGCGCGGATGCTCTCGGCCCCGAGGCCGTATTCAATGTTCTCACCAAGCTCTTCGGCAAGCGCCCCGGAGAGCGTTCCGAGACCTTCCTCAAAGCTGTGCAGGGTAGCTGAAAACGGCGAGGTCTTGCCTTCGCCTGAAGATTTCTTTTTGCCTCTCCTGGCCATCCCCCTGACCAGGCTGCCGTGCTCCTCCTCAAGGGCAGCCATACGCGGAAAGCAGCTCTTCATGCTCAGCGCCTCGACGTTGCCGGCATAGATGCCGGTCACCATCGGATCGAGCAGAGCGTCGACCGCCTCCTGCCCGAGACGCCGGCGGCCGAACTCCGCGATGGACTCATCCGCCGCTGCGCGTCCCCTGGACCGAAAGGGCTCGAGCAACAGGCCGAGGCGCCCCCGCAAGGAGAGCGTCCCCGAGAGCAGAAAGGCGCGCAGGTTGCGGGGAAGAGGCTTGAGCTTGCCCTCTCTCATCAGGTAGCGGTCGGAAGAGCGCGGAGAGGCCGGCAGTAATTTTCCATCGAGTCCGAGGCTGGAGATCAGCTCAAGGGTATCCGGAGCGTTGTCGAGTACGCCGTTGGGGCCCTGCTCAAAAAGAAAACCATCGACCCGCTCCGTGCCAACCGAGCCGCCGCTTCGGCCCGAAGCCTCGACCACCTTCACCATCGGGGAGGTCCCCCCCCCTGGCCGCCCGGCACGGAGATGCCGCAGAAGGAAATGCGCGGTGGACAGTCCGGAAATACCCCCACCGACTACAAGCGCGTCAAATGACATTGCTGAGCAGCGGTCCTAACTACGGGACAGGCTCACAGCCTGGAGGCCGCCATCCTGTCGCGCCTAATTGCCGCCTCCTGCCTCTTCCTGGGACTCCTCACGGGGAGCGGTCGCCATCTTGTCGTCGTTCATATGGCGCAGGTACTGGAGGAGAGCGTTTACATCCGCGAGATCTTTAGCGTCAATTTCCGAAGCCGGGTTGCCGGTATACTTCTTCCTCTCCTGGAAATAGTTCGGCATCTTGGTCCCAGGCATGAAGTCAGGCGGGAAATAGAGCCAATCCCGCGTCCACTGCACTCGCAGCCGGCCGGCAGCCGCGTTGAGGTCCGGACCCCAGGAGCTCTTGTCCCAGGGTTTTCCGGCTGCCCAGGCAGATGCCTTGCCGCCAAGCTCGCCGCCAGCAGCCTGGGCGGTATCCAGAGTAGCGAACCCCCCCTGCAGGAGGATCTTGCCATCGGAATCCTTCCAGACCAGGAAGTGGCTGTCACCCGGAGCGCTCAGCGGAACCTCCGCGGGAGCCACCGTCCCGGCTCCCTGGGTGAGGATCGGCAAGGTCGGTAATTCTGCGCCGCGAGGATGGCACTGGCTGCATTGCTTACCCTTGACCTCAGCCGTACCCTTCCCAAACAGCAACTGCCCCTTGAGAGCCTGTTCTTTTTCGAACCTGTCCTCAGCGAAGAGTTCCTCACCATACGGAACCTCGCTGACAGCCTTGAACCACTGGACAATCAAGCGGGCCTCAGCCTGCGTAAGATTGAAGGACGGCATTCGGACCTTCAGCCAGGGCCGGATAGGACGCACGTCCTGCAGGAAGTGGAAGAACCAGTCACTCTTGACGCGCTCTCCCTGGCGCAACAGCGGCGGCGGCGCCTTGAACCTGTCGGTCAACTCCGTTCCAAAGTAGAAACGCACTCCACCCTCGCCATAGCCCTTCACCGCGAGTTTTCGCTCGCTTACAGGACTCTCGGAAAGAACCCCGCCAAGAGCCGAGTAGTATTGCGTCGCAAGCCCCTCGAGTTCATCCTTGCTCACCCCCAGCCCGTCCGGCAGGGAATCGAGGTCCTGGTCATAGGGGGCCTCCAGCATAGCGACAAGGAATTGCCCGAGCGCGCTCGATTCATCCTCATAGGACTTGCGCATCCGTGAAATCAACCCCGCCGGATCTGCCAGGCGCTTACGCACGAAATCATAGATCCCCCGGTTAGCGAGCGTATCGGCAGGCTCTTCCTCGTTGTACATCGAATCAATGACCCGGGCGACGTCCTGGACAAAGCCCGGGAGGGGATAGAAATGCCTGCGTGCGACATCGGCAACCGACATGGGATCCTCGTTCGGAGTAAAGACCTGCGGCAGAGCCGCATCGGTATTCGCATCGCCGGAGCTGAACTGCCCGACCTGTTGACCGAGCGGGAAGCCAGCAGGAAGCTCGATCCCGAGATTCGACCCTTGCGGGCCGGCTGGCCGCGCGGCTAACCGGTAGCTCTTGGCAAGCCAGGTCTCAGCCTGCATGACATTGCTCCGGCCGGACTCATCTCCAAGCGCGTTGGGATTTGGAAGGTCATCAACCGATACATAGCTGGTGGTCGCTCCGAGGCGGTGACAGCCTGAACAATTGAGCTTCTGAACCAGGCGGCTGCCGCCCTCGAGAATCTTCTCCCTCTCCGAGAGATGTTTCTTCCTGCCGGGATCAACCGGATCAGCCACCAGGCTGATGACATAGGCGACGACCGCCTCGACCTGTTCCGGCTTGTCGTGGAACGGAAACAGCGGCATCTTCAGAAGCTCGTCGGCTCCCTTGTGGACTAATTGCTTCGTCACCTTGTAATCGTAGACCGGATCTCCCGAGCTGGCCCTTCCAACTGCCACCCTGCGAGGCAGGACGTCAAATCTCCTGGTGTCGCTGAGCTTGGCCCTGGCCCACTCGTGACGCTGATGGGGGATCGCCTCGGATCCATCTTTCTGATGGCCCCACTGCCCGAAATCCAGGCGGTCAGAACCCTTGTCCCCCCATTTGTTGAGCTCGGCTCCAATTGGCTGGGCGCCATCGAAATAGGCAACCCTGTCGGAAGGCGGCGCCCCTGGATCGGGATCATCATCCCTGATTCCGTTGTGGCAGCCGAAGCAGCCATAGCGGCGAACCAGACGATGCCCTACCAGGTTGAGCTTCTCCGAGGTCGTCATCGGCTTGCTGGCGTCACCGCCCTTCAACAGGGTAGCCGCCCTGGATGTTCCATGCACCGCGCTCAGATAATAGGTCGCTATATCATCAAGAATCTTCTTTTTCGCCGGGTCACTTTCGATCTCGGCGGCATTGGTCGTGACCAGCCCGCTCTCCCACCCTTCGTCCCGATCCTTCTTCTGGCTCTCACCAAGCGTCGCAGGAGAAGCGGATGGATGGGCCGAGAGGTCGACATCGTTATAATCAAGCGTCAGGAGATAGCTGACCATGTCGGCGACCTTCTGCTCTCCGGCGGGGTCCTGGCCGGGAGCAAGCCGGAAACGAGGCATGATCGTCTCCGGATCATGCGCCTGGGGATTGAGGATCCAGCTTGAAAGCCAGCTGACCGCCTTCTTGCGCCCGAGTTCAGTCGCCAGATCGAATTTGCGGGCCAGCGGACTCAGGTCCGGCCCAAAGGTATTGTGAATCCAGCGATTGTAGACCGCATCCGCCAGTTGGCCGACGCTCTCCAGCGCGCTCTCCTCGAGCTCGAGGCTCTCTTCAAGGGCCATCGATTCTTCGATAGATCTCTTGCTCTTGCTGTAGAGTTCCTCGAGTTCGGAGCCGACATCCAGCCCCTTGAGCCAACCATAAAGATCCGAAAGTTTTGCCCCGGATTCCCGATAGGCCGCGGCAAGCTGGGGTTGCCCTTCAGCTGACTGCGCAGCCTTCTGTTCCAGCGCGGCGAGAACAGTCGCCAGGGCGGGGAGAGGCTCATCATATTCATCCTCGGATTCGACCTTGATACTGTGACACCCCATACAGCCGAGCGTCTTGACAAGCTCCCGACCGCGAACGGGGTCTCCAGCCGGCGCCGGTGCGGCGGCCGGGACGCCAACGCTGGTATTGAAAAGGTAGGTCGCGAGCCCCAACACCTCGACGCTGTTCCGCAGGTTGAAATCCACCTCTTCACTGCCACCCGATTCGTCATCGGCTGAGCCGAGAGGGCGAAGCATCTTGCCATTGGAATTAGTCAGGTCAAAGAAACGCGGCATCTTTGACGATTCGCGGAAATGCACCGGATCACGAATCCAGCGCGTCAGGAAGCCCATGGAAACCTTATCGCCCAGATGCTTGAGATTGGGACCCACCTTATTGAGCTTCCATACCCGATCATCCGACGCCCCGGCGGCAACCTCGAAGCCTTCGATCGTATGGCAGCCGAAGCAGCCATAGGTCCGAACCAGCTTCTTGCCCAGGTTGAGCCGCTCGGCACCCTCAATTTCCCATTGGTCATTGTGGCACTTGGTGCAGCTCGAGCTGGTGAAGCCGGTCGGGAGCATCGGATGCTCCTCGTGATGCTTCAGATGCCAGTGATATTTACCCTCCCACTCTTTCCTCTGCTCTTCACCATCCGGAGTGTGCGCGACTATGGTGAACTCGGTCGCATGGCCATCTCCGTAATGGCAGGTGGTGCAACCGGTGTCCTGGTAGGTGTGAGAGCTGGCCGCCGAGAGAAACAGGTCAAGGCGGGGGTGGCTGGCATAAACCGAACCCCACTTTTCATCCTGATACCCAACGAAGCGGGGATTCGGATCGTCGATGTTGATGTGGCAGGTCTTACATCGATGTACGCGATCGACATCCATGAAGTTGAGCGGTTCCTTGAGCCCGGGAGTCACCACCTTATCGATCTTGTAGCTCGGAGCCATGAAATCAAGGAGCGGAGCGTTACGAACCGCGTTCCTCATGGACGAATCGACCAGCTGGTATTGCTTGAGGGCACTGTCGACCGCGAGCAGGCTATTCTTCAAGCCCGTCTTCAGAACGGAATAATCGGTGGTGCCGCCGGCCACGGCCACCGACGTCTTCTCTTTCAGCACCGCGTCGTAGGCAGCCTCCGCCGCCGCCGCAGCGTTCTCGCTCTTCTCCATCTTGAAGAGCTTATCGTTGAGAACCTTGACGGAATTTTTATTGAACTCTACGGAAAGCTCCCTGACCTTCGCGGCCGCCGACTCTGTAGGGCCATCAGCCAGCGCATATTTCTTACTTTCCTCAAAGTTGAACTTGGCAGCCTGGAAGTCACCGCGATAGGCGCGCAGGGCGCGGTCAGCCTCGCTGGCCGCGAAGGCCGCGTCGTTTTTCTCCCGAAGCTTTTCCCTCAATCCGGAATCACCGGCAACCTTCGCTTCGATCTGGGCCTGCAATTGCTGGACATGATTTACCAGCTTCAGGTAATACACCTCTACCTTGCCAGCCTTCTTGGCCTCATCGCGCTTAACCTTCTTGGCCTCATCGCGCTTAACCTTCGCCCCCGTGAGCTTGTCCAGGACGCTGTAGAATCCCTCGGCCAGCTTTTCAAGCTTTTCAAACTCACCTTCCCTGGCATTTTCCAGCGCCTCCTCGGACTCCTCGATCTGCACATCCCGCCAATGGGCCTGGATATGCTTCCACTGGCGATCGTAATCCTGCCAGAAAACAGCCAGGGTGATCACCAGCAGCGCGGCGCTCGATATTGCGAAGGCGACATTCAGGGCTGAGACGCGATAGAGAGTGGTCTCGCTATCGGGTTCGGTAAAGATGCTCTGAGAAAACTCCCGGAAACCTTCTCCCTCGACCATCGAATCGACTGTCGTTACTGACTCCTTGAGAGGATCTTCCTCGGGCAGCTCAGGCAATTCGGGGCCGGAGGCCTCCTCGGCCGGAGCCTCTGCGGGAGCTTCCTTGCTGGCCGTAACGACCTCAGGCGGAGCCTCCGCCTCGACCGGAGCCTCTGCGGGCGTCTCTGACGCCGCAACCTCAGGCGTTGGCGCAGCGGCGGCGCCCGAGCCAAGGTAGCCGCGAGTTGGCGTCCAGTACTGGTCGCCTCCGCCCCCGGCCCCGGCGGCTGGAACAGGAGCCGCTGCAGCCGGAGCCTCCTGAGCGGGAGAATCCGCGGTTCCCGCATCGGCCGGAGCAGAAGCCGGCTGGGCTCCACTGTCGTCCAGGTAACCTCTTGTAGGACACCAGGGTCCTCTGTCATTCGGCATCGATACTTGCCTGTGGTTTCAATTCAAATGTTAAAAAAGTATTCGGGAATCGCGACGATGTATTTCAGGTTGACTGTCCAGCGAAGAACCATCTTCAGGGGCAGAGCTGCCATGCAGAGCAGGAAAAAGACCATCGTCTGGTAGCGTATAAAGCCCAGGTCCCTGTACATCTTGCGGAACACCAGGTTGGCCAATAGCGGCGGCAGGACCGCGAAGTAGGCGATGACCGTCAGGAAGCCCGGCAGCTCACGCAGAAGGATATTGGACGGAAGAGCCCGTCCAAGCCACTCGAGATATACATACTCGGCCAGGTTGACATTGTTGAGAGATTCGACCTTGTGGGGATCCCAATAGGCATAGGGTCCAAAGAAATTCCAATTGGGCCCGCGCAGAAAAGTTCCAAGAATGATCAGGGTCACCCAGAGAACGATAAAGCCAAACAGGAAGGTTGAGATAGCGAAGCGGCGCTCCTTAAAAGTGTAGTAGCCGTTGCCCTTCGGATTCATGTCAATATAGGGAATCGCCATCAGGCCATTGATGATGAAGGTCGGAAAGACAACCCCGGCCAACCAGGGATCGTAATAAACCAGCATCTCCTGCAAACCCAGGAAGTACCAGGGCGCCTTGGATGGGTTGGGCGTCTTCACCAGGCTCGCCGGCTCCTCCAGGGGAGCCTTCAGATAGTAGGCCCAGACCAGCAGAAGTACGGTACAGAGAATCATCGCGAGAAACTCGGTGTAGATAAGGTCAGGCCAGCAATAAACCCGGCGACTGGCCTCGCGATGCTCAAAAGTCGGCAATCCCTTGTCGATCAGACGGTCATTGATGACCATCTTTCTGAAAGCGACCCACAGCAGAAATGCCAGAGAGAAGAACAGGATCGTGATCGGCACGTTATCCGGTTTACCGACGATGAGCTTGAAATTCTCATCCGTGAGGCTCCAGAAATAAAAGACGATTGCAAAAGCGAAGAAACCGCCTATGAACCAGCCCCGGGTCCAGAAAGACCGGAACTGGATCATGGCCCAGAACCCGACCACGGAGAGGACGAAATACATCGTCGGCTCAAGCAGGCCATCGATGAAGTTCTTGATGAACTCCGGCAGGTGTGGAACTAACAACGCCAACATGTTGAAGATTCTTCTCTAATGAAAAACTACATCGGGCCGGAAATGCCGCCATCCTTGCGGACCCGCCAGAAATGCACCGCTATCAACAGCCCGGCTCCAAGCGGAACCGCGATGCAATGAAGGACATAAAAACGCAGCAGGGTGGCAGCTCCGACCGTCTTGCTGCCAAGCAGGCCAAACCGAACATCACTTCCGGCTGTTACCAGTGAAACATCGCCAAGCTGGATAAAGGCCGCGCCGGGACCTTCGTGTCCCATAAGCGGCGTCGCTCGCGCCATGTTGGTTCCAACCGTGATCGCCCAGATCGCCAGTTGATCCCACGGCAAGAGATAGCCTGTAAAACTCAGCAGCAGGGTCAGCACCAGCAGGATCACTCCGACATTCCAGTTGAACTCACGCGGAGGCTTGTAGGAGCCCGTAAGGAAAACCCGCAGCATATGCAGCCAGACGGTGATGACCATGAGGTGAGCGCCCCACCTGTGCAACTCACGCATGATGCCGATGGGAACATGGTCCCTTAGCGCCTTGATATCGTTGTAGGCGTATTCCACCACGGGCCTGTAGTAGAACATCAGCAATACGCCGGTGATCGTCTCGACCAGGAAAAGGAAGAAGGTCAACCCTCCCATGCACCAGGTAAAGCTCATTCGAACCCCTGATTTACGCACCTTGATCGGGTGCAGGTGCAGGAAGACATTCGACAGCACCGCCAGGGCCTGGTCTCTCGGGTTGTCAGGATATTTATGCCGGAAGATCGACTTCCAGATCTGGCTATCCGTGATGAATTTCATGAGGCTCATCGCGCGACCCTCCAATCCACCCGGCCTGAGGAAAAGCGGGTGAACCTGCAGAGGCTGTCGCCGACACAAGATCTGGTTGAATAAGTGTCCCTGGTCATACGCTGTACTCCATCTTCAGGAACGATTCCGGATCATCCCACTGTCCCTTTTCCTGCTGGTATTTTTTTCCCTTGTCGATCTCGAGCTGCCCGTCAGCGGCGAGGCTGACGTTGAATCTCTCCAACGGCCGCGGAGCCGGTCCCTCGAAGTTGATCCCGCTCGAATAGAAGCCGCTTCCATGGCATGGGCATTTGAACTTCTTCTCGGTCTCCAGCCAGTTTGGCGTGCAGCCCAGGTGGGTACAAACCGTCGAAAGAACGAAGAAGCCATCCAGGGTCCTGACAATCCAGATTCCACGTGTCTTGTAGCGCTTGTCGACAACACCCTCACTCGAAGCCGCAAAATCGGCAGGGTAGCCAACCTTGAATTTTGTAGCCGGCTCGAAGGTGTCATTGGGAAACAGGAAACGGACACACATACCGAGACCAGCAACGCTGGCAGCGGTAAAGAGGGCCCAGCCCGTGCTTACCGCGGCGAGGAAAGAACGCCTGCCCTTGTCGTTAGTCTCACTCATGTGTCTTCATCATCCAATTGCTCAAGCAGTGTCAGGGCCTTGTCCTTCACCGCCAGGCTGCGGTCGGTTTTTTTCTCCAGGAGCACATCCCTGAATTCAGAGCCCCGGAGCCTGTAGAGGCCGTCGAGAGCTTGACACATCCAGCGTTCTTTCTGCTGAACAGTCAAGCCTCTATTGTGATCTCCCCGCACCCCGTCAAGAAAATCCCAATCGAGAATTTCCTCGAGAATCGACGCGCCGGAATCATCGCCAAAATGCCGGGCCAGCCAGAAGGCCGTATTCCAGGAGATTTCCTTGCGCTGGTCGTTCACCTGGCCCTTGAGTTTATCGAGAACGGCCCTGGCCTGGGGATCATCGGCGAGAGTTTTTTCTAGGTCGGGACCATTACGAATCAAGATGTTCACCACGCCGCCGATGGCCAGGAACCGGCTCCCCCAGCCCCTGGGGCTCCCCGTCACCTCGACCTCGTCGAGCAGGGCAGGGATCGCCTTGCGATCGCCTGACCAGGCTAATCCGGCAATCGTAGCCTGCCTGAGTTCGGCTGATATATTCTGCTGCGCGAGTTGCCCGAGAAGAAAGGGGACGGCCTGCTGGGGCTGACCGGATCGCCCAAGGGCCACGACCAGGAATATCCTGAGCTGATCCTCACCGGAAGAGGCGTTCTCAACCAGTTGGAGAAGTTGGCTTGTCTCCTCCGGTCCCAGGTAGGGATCTTCGCCTGTTGTGGCCTGCTTCGCGACCAGTTGGTCTGCCAGCGCCTTGGCATCCTGCAAACGCGAATGTCCACCGCCAGCCTGGATATCCCTGAGCAGGTCGGCCACGCTGCGGTTGTCCTTGGCGATCGCTCCAAAGAAAACCCAGACGAGCACCAGGACGATCACGATGAGAAAAGGGATACCGAACAGCTGCGGGAAGAGCTCGAGAAACGTCCTGCCGCCCTTGCGCGGCGGTACGGATACGGCACGAACATCCTCTCTGGCCAGGTCGCTTTCGCTGCCTGCGACTGGCTGTTGCTTCCCCTCCTGGGGGTCCATCCCTCCAGGGCTGGAGGATAGTTCAGAATCTCCGGCGACCCCCGTCACGACCTTCACTCCATCGGAACTGAAATAAAAACGGAAAATCTTGCACTTAAAGGGGTTGCAGACTTCCGTGAACTGTTTCACGAAGACTGACAAATTATAGTTACTGCCGTTGAGCAGTCAAACGGATTTAAACAGAGACTCCCGACGACATCAACTACCGGCAGGTCGATTTAAGTTCCTCTAAAGAACGGCCCAGAGACCCCCTCTCACGGCTCTTGAGAAGGCTTCCAATGTGGGCGATCGGGCTGAAGGCGACGCTGTCGGTTCCATCTGATTTTTCCGAGCGCGTAAAAACCACCGCCGGCCAGGGCTGGAACTGGGGAAGAGGCAGCCAGGAACTTGCAAGCTCCACCTGGCCTCGAACGATCTCCCCGAACAGGCAGCCTAACAGGATCATAGAATTAAGCGGTTCAGCCGCCGGTTCCCCCTCGCGCTCAAGGGTGTCACAGACCGCCCTCTCGAGCGCATCCGGCGACTCTGGGGCCAGCAGGCTCACCTTCGTCCCAAGAACGGAATGCACCAGATGCATTCCGGCCGCGCCCATCTGCTGGCAATTTTCGGGGCGAATATCCTCCCCGAACCGGGCAACAAGACAGGCTCGTGCCTCGAATTCCCCGAGAACCGTGTCCCCTCCGATAAGTAGCAAGACCGAAGGAACCTCTTCAGCGGAGAAAAAACGCAATCGGACATTTCTTCCGCGAGGATAAGGATTGAGACGCAAGCCGACCAGTATGTTCAATACGTTCAGCGTCTCGTTCTCATCCCAGGAACCGATGCTGACGACACTGATGAGCACCTCCCCATCAACCCTGGATTCGTAGAACCTGCAGAGGTCCACGCAGGGAAGCCTGGAGTTGATATCCCGGATGCTGACAAACCCAAGGTCCGCATCTTCAAAAACGGCGCACACCTTCTCTTCGGCTTCTTCAATTCCACATCCCGGAGCGATCTCGACTGCTGGAATATTATTAAACGGCAAAGAAGGCTCTCCGGTCCAAGCCATGCAAGCAACCCTGCGAGGACCCATTTGACAGGAACAAACTGTTGTTTTCAGCTACGACCATTTTATGGCAGCATCAGCAACAGCCTGCCATAGAAATCCCCTTTCCCGGGGCGTTCCCCGGCCGCTGACTTCAGGATAAAAACCGCCGAGAGTGACGATTTGTTCCGAAAAGGTGGAGTATTCAAAAGAAAGTTAGCCCCATCTGGCGAAAAGAGAATAGGGAATCCACCCGCATCTGTATGATCGGGACTACGGAAAATTTAAATTCCAGCCCGTTCTGCAGTCCAACTGCCTGCCAGAGACCTATGTCAGAAGATAATATTCAATTCAGCCAGAGGATGGACCGTCTGCCTCCCTACCTCTTCGGGACCATCAACTCGCTCAAAGATTCCAAGAGACGCGACGGGATCGACATCATCGACATGGCCATGGGCAACCCGACCGATGCCACTCCCGAACCGATCGTCGACAAGCTCTGCGAGGTGGTAAAGGATCCCCGGAACCATCGCTACTCTGCGGCCTCGGGACTCTACAACCTGCGGCGCGAGGTTTCGAAATATTACGAATCAAACTGGAACGTCGATATCAATCCGGAAACCGAGGTCATCGCGACCATCGGAAGCAAGGAAGGCTTCAGCCACCTGTGCCTGGCCCTGCTGGGCCCCGGCGACCTGGCCTTTGTGCCGACTCCCTCCTTCCCGATTCATTCCTACGCGGTTGTGATCGCCGGCGGCGAATGCCTGGGGGTCCCGGTCGAGGACGATGAGGAATTCCTCCGCCAGGTAGACGAAGCCTGCACCAAGATGGACAACAAGCCCAAGGTGCTCTTCCTCAACTACCCCCACAACCCGACCGCGCACACTGTCGAGACGGCCTTCTTCGAGGAGGTCGTAGGCCTGGCGCAGCGCCACAACCTGACGGTGGTCCATGATTTCGCCTACAGCCAGATAACCTTCGACGGCTACCAGGCTCCCAGCTTCCTGTCCACGCCTGTCGCCAAGGAGATCGGCTGCGAGTTCAC
>Ga0163108_10001113_pt1 | contig 19744 bp, 20 predicted proteins | sample Fk1155metaG_FD_109644 | JGI IMG/M metagenome (GOLD analysis project Ga0163108, IMG submission 109644) | Marine microbial communities from the Central Pacific Ocean - Fk160115 155m metaG | ecosystem: Environmental > Aquatic > Marine > Oceanic > Photic zone | place: The Central Pacific Ocean...
AATAATTAGAAATTTATATGTTTTTTTGTATATTTTATAGAATATTTTTCTATATGAATAAAATAACGATATTTGATTTTCAGATTGTACACCGTTTTAAAAACACCGTACTAAAGAGAAAGGACTACTTATGACTACAAAATCACAACATCCAGAAACAATTGCTGTACATGGAGGTTCATATAGAAAAGATGAATCAACTAATGCAGTAGCTGTTCCAATATATCAAACTACAAGTTATCAATTTAATAGCCATGAACATGCCAGTAATTTATTTACGTTAAAAGAACTTGGAAACATTTATACAAGAATTATGAATCCTACAACTTCAGTTCTTGAAGAAAGAATAGCTCAATTAGAAGGAGGATTAGCTGCTGTAGCAGTATCTTCAGGTCAAGCTGCATCAGCATTTGCTATTCAAAATTTGTGTAAATCAGGAGATAATATAATTTCTTCTACTGATTTATATGGGGGAACATGGAATCAATTTGAAAATACCTTTAATCAATTAGGAATAGAAGTTAGATTTGCAGATCCTAAGAATCCAATGTCTTTTATTGAACTAGCTGATAATAAAACAAGAGCTTTTTATGCTGAAACATTACCAAATCCAAAACTAAATGTTTTTCCTATTGAGGAAGTGGCTCAATTAGGTAAAAAAATTGGAATACCTCTTATAGTAGATAATACAGCTGCACCTATAACATGCAAACCTATTAAACATGGAGCTGCAATTGTTGTTCATTCATTAACTAAATGGATAGGTGGACATGGTACTTCAATTGGTGGTGTAATAGTTGATGGAGGTAATTTTAACTGGACTGAATTTCCAGAACGTCAACCTCTTTTCAATCAACCAGAACCAAGTTATTGGGGTTGGGTATTGGGAAAAGTTGTACCTGAAGTTCTTGGAGCAAATATTGCTTTTGCTGTTAGAGCTAGGTTTGTTTTATTACGGGATTTAGGGTCAGCTTTATCTCCTACTAACGCATTTAATTTTATACAGGGTTTTGAAACTCTACCTTTAAGATTTAAACAACATCAAGATAATGCAGAAAAAGTTGCAGATTTTTTAGTTAATAAAAAAAATGTCAACCGTGTAATACACCCTAAATATCAAGATGGAATTTATAAAGAAAGAGCTAATAAATATTTAAAAAATGGAAAAGGTCCTCTTGTTGGTTTTGAATTAGATGGCGGTATAGAAGCTGGAAAGGCTTTTATTGATAGTTTAGAACTTATATATCATGTTGCTAATATTGGTGATGCAAGAACTTTGGCAATTCATCCTGCAACAACAACACATTCCCAATTAAATGCAGAAGATCAATTACGTGCCGGGGTAACACCGGGATATATTAGATTATCTGTTGGTATAGAGCATATAGATGATATTATTAATGATATTGATCAAGCAATAGATAAGTCTCAAAAAAATTAGGAACGTAGATAATAAAAAACTCCTGATTGCGTTCTTATAATAAATAAAGGGTAGACCTCTACCCTTTATTTTAATATTAATGAAAAATGCCATCTAGTCATGATTACATTAAAGATAAAAGAAACAAAAATATAAAGATTTTTATTAATGGAAAATTTTTTATAAGAGAAAAAGCAAAAATTTCAGTATTTGATTCATCGATTCTTTTAGGAGATGGAATCTGGTCAGGAATTAGATTTCATAATAATAAATTTTTATTTTTAAAAGAGCACCTAGATAGATTATTTGATGACGCCAAAAAAATTAGTTTAAAAATTCATTTAACAAAAAAACAAATTTCTAAAATATTAATTGATACAATTAAAATTAACAAGATGAAAACAGACGTTCATTTACGTCTTATAGTATCTCGAGGTATAAAAAGTACACCTTATCAAGATCCAGCATTTACTATTTCTAAACCAACTGTAATAATTATTCCTGAATATAAACAACCACAAGAATCAATTTACAAAAAAGGATTAATTTTGAAAACAGTTAAGACGATTCGTGGACCTCATAATGTGCAAGATCCTAGAATAAATTCACTAAGTAAACTTAATTGCATTTTAGCATGTATCGAAGCTAAAAAACAAAAAGCAGATGAGGCACTAATGTTTGATATAAATGGAAATATTGCAACAAATAATAGTACTCATTTTTTTTATATAAAAAATAAATGTGTTTATACTTCTACAGGAAAATATTGTGTAAAAGGTATTACTCGCCAAAAAGTCATAGACTTATGTAAAAGAAATAAAATTAAAATTTATGAAAAAAATTTTAAACTTCAAGATGTGTTAAAATCTGATGAAGCTTTTGTAACTGGTACTTTTGCTAATATAATTCCTATAAAAAAAATTAATAATACAAAATTCAATTTAAAAAATAACCATATAACTATAAGGTTAAGGAATTTATATTTAGATTTAATGGATAAGTAATGATTATTTTTATGTGGTCGGGACCTCGTAATCTAAGTACTGCTTTAATGAGATCTTTTGAAAATAGAGAGGATACTTTTGTTCTTGATGAACCTTTTTACGCATATTATCTTAAAAAGACTGGGTCAAATCATCCAATGAGAAATGATATAATTAAACATTATCCAATTTCACAACATAAAATTTTAAAATTAATAACTTCAAAACCAAAAAATAAAGAAATTTTCTATCAAAAACATATGACTCATCATATTATAAAAAATACAAAGTTAGATTGGATAACAAAAGGATACAACTGTTTTTTGATAAGACATCCTGCTAAAGTAATAAACTCATATGTTAAAAAGAATTCTCTAAAAAGTATTGATGACATAGGTTTTAAAAAACAATTTGAAATATTTAATAAAATTAAAAAAAAGAAATTAAATTATACAGTTATTAATTCTGATACTATTTTGCAAAATCCAAATAAAACAATCAAAAAACTATGTAAATTATTAAAAATAAAATTTACTAAAAAAATGATTACTTGGCCAAGAGGAAATAGATTTTCTGATGGGATTTGGTCAAAAGTTTGGTATAAAAATGTAGAGAGATCCAATACTTTTTCAAAATATAAAAAGGAAAAAATTAATGTTCCTAAAAAATATATGAAAATATATGAAGAGTCTTTAAAATATTATAATGAAATGAATCAATACACAATATAATGCAATATATTTATGTACAGGAAGCAGCTAAATTTTTATTTGAACATAGACTTAATAAATCTAGCATTAATGATTTACCGAAAAATTTAACACCAGTAACAGATAATGATGCTTACTTAATACAAGAAGAATTAAAACTTCTATACCTTAGTCTTAAAGATAATTTTTCAATTGGAAAAAAAGTAGGTTGCACCAGTATAGATGCTCAAAAACAACTTGATATAAGTGAGCCATTTTATGGAAATTTATTTTCTAGATTTTATTCTATTGATCCAAAAGAAATCTCATCTAAAAAATTTAGTAAACCTTTTGTTGAACCCGAAATTGCTTTAAGAATCAGAGAGGATATAGATATGTCAAGAGCACCTTTCACAATTAAAGAAATTGATTATTTATTTGATGGGTTTGTTTGCTCTTTAGAGATAGTTGATTTTCGATTTAATAAAACATTAAAGGAAATTGGCACCTTGAATTTAATAGCGACCAATGGTGCATCAGAATTTTGGATAAGAAATTCAGAAGTATTTAAAATTAACAAGATTAATTTTGAAGATCATTCTATTAAAATCTCTCTAAATAATCAAATAGTTGGCAAAGGAAACACTAATAATGTAATGGGAAATCCTTTAAATTCAGCGTTATGGATCATTAATAAAATAGCAAAAAAAGGAGAGACACTTTTGAAAGGGCAATTTATTTCAACAGGTACATGCACAAAAGCACATGAATTAAATACTAATACACATATAAATGCTGATTTTGGTATATTAGGAAATATTGAATTTAACTATAATTAAACAAATTAAATGTCTGAAATTCTAAAAATATCAAAAGTGTCAAAAATATATAGCAATAAATTTCAGGCATTAGATAATTTAAGTTTAAATATTAACGAGGGAGAAATATTTGCTTTACTAGGTCCTAATGGTGCAGGTAAATCAACTTTAATAAACGTTATTTGTAGTATTCTGAATTATGATACAGGAAATATAAATGTAAATGGTTTTGATATCAAAAAACAATATAGAAAAGCAAGATCTTTAATCGGCATTGTTCCTCAAGAATTAAATTTAGAAGCTTTTGAAACTATATGGAACAATGTCAATTATTCCAGAGGTCTTTATGGAAAAGCATCAAACCATCAATATATAGAAAAATTATTAAAAGAACTCTCTTTATGGGAAAAAAAAGACAATAAGTTAAGAGAGTTATCTGGAGGGATGAAAAGAAGAGTATTGATAGCAAAAGCTTTATCTCATGAGCCTAAAATTCTTTTCTTAGATGAACCAACTGCTTCTGTAGATGTCGAATTAAGAAAAGACATGTGGGAAGTAATTAAAGGACTAAAAAAGAATGGTGTAACTATTATTCTTACTACTCATTATATTGAAGAAGCTGAAGAAATAGCTGATAGAGTTGGAATTATCAATAAAGGTAAAATAATTCTAGTTGATGAAAAAGATAATTTAATAAAAAAATTAGGTCAAAAAATGCTTAAAATTGAACTAAGTAATCCGATAAAAAATATACCTGCTTCTCTTAGTGATTTCAATTTAGAACTAAATTATGATAAGGATATATTAACTTATATTTATGATACTAAAGGTAAAAATACGGGAATAACATCCTTATTATCAGAAATAAAAAGTTTAGGAATACAACTAAAAGATATTAGTACAGAGCAAAGTTCATTAGAGTCAATTTTTTTAAATTTAGTAAAGGAGTCAGAGAATGAATTGGTACGGGCTTAAAGCGATCTATCTACATGAAATGGATAGAATGAGAAGAACATTATTTCAGAGTTTAATATCACCATTCATTTCAACCTCACTATATTTCGTAGTATTCGGTTCAGCTATTGGATCTAGAATAACAGAAATTGAAGGTATTAGTTATGGATCTTTTATTGTTCCAGGAATGATAATGTTGACTATACTTACTCAATCAATATCAAATGCATCATTTGGTATTTTTTTTCCAAAATTTACAAATAGTATCTATGAAGTATTATCGGCGCCACTCTCAACTATTGAGATTGTTATTGGTTTTGTTGGTGCAGCAGCAACTAAATCTCTTATAATTGGCATTGTAATAATTTGCACAGCAGGACTTTTTGTGGACCTTCATATTCAACATCCATTTATTATGGTGTTCTTTTTAATCTTAACTTGCATTACTTTTGCTTTATTTGGTTTTCTGATAGGTATATGGGCAGATAATTTTGAAAAGCTTCAACTTATTCCTATTCTCATCATTACCCCATTGGTTTTTTTAGGCGGATCTTTTTATTCAATTTCATTTTTACCAGATTTTTGGCAAAAAGTTTCATTATTAAATCCTGTTTTATATTTAGTAAGTGGTTTTAGATGGAGTTTTTATGAAATTGCAGACGTAAGTATAATAACAAGTTTATTAACAATTTTATTATTTCTATTTTCATGCATTTTAATAATAATTTATACTTTTGCAAAAGGATATAAAATTAAAAATTAATAAATAAAAAATGTTAAAAAAATCAATAATTGATGATTACAAAAATAATGGTGTAGTTGTTTTAAGAAATATTATTAATCAAAAATGGATAAATAAACTTAAAAAAGGTATAAAAAAAAATTTCAAAAATCCTAGTAAATATAAATGTATTTATGAAAAAAATAATAAAAAAGAACTTTTTTATGATGATTATTGTAACTGGAAAAGAATCGAAGAATATAAAGATTTTATTTTTAAATCAGATATTTCAAATATTGCAAAAATATTAATGCAATCAAATAAGGTAAATCTTTTTCATGAACATGTTATAGTAAAAGAGATTGGATCTAAAAAAAGAACACCATGGCATCAAGATCAATCTTATTATTGTGTAAATGGCAAAGATAATTGCAGCTTTTGGATACCCTTAGATGAGGTTGATAAAAATTCATCCCCCGAGTTCGTGACAGGTTCTAATAAATGGAATAAACAATTTCTTCCTACTAAATTTTTTGGCCACAGCTATGAGCTAAAAGATGGAGAATTTGAAAATATTCCAAATATTGAAAAGAATAGAAAAAAATATAATATTAAAAGTTGGAAGTTGAATATAGGAGATGCAGTAGTATTTAATTTTTCAACAGTTCATAGTGCTCCTGAAAATAAATCAAAAAATAGGCGAAGAGCTTTTTCTGTAAGATTTACTGGAGATGACGCTACATATATTAAAAGAAAAGGTGAAATGTCTCCGCCGTTTCCTAATATAAAATTAAAAAATGGTCAAGTTTTGGATTCTAAAACATTTCCTGTGTTAATTTCTTCTTAAATAATAAATATAAGGAAGAGCTGTTGCATACATAATTAAACTGTAGGTTGCTGCTGGTATTAAGTATGCTCCACCATCAAAGAAAACATTCGCAACTACTATTGCTAATGTACCATTTTGAAGTCCACATTCAAGTGTTATAGCTCTTTGTTGAGATACATTTGAAATTAAGGTTTTGCTTAAATAAAAAGCTATAAACATCATTAGAATATTTAATATTAAAGTAATGAGCCCGGATTGCGCAAAATATGAAACAACATTTTCTCTTTCAGCTAAAACTGCACCTAATAATACTAAAAAAAATAATATTGTAGATATTTTTTTAGAAAGATTCTCAAAAGAACTTAAAATTTTACTTAGCAACATTCCAATTAATACTGGAATAGTAACTATTAAAAACATTTTCAATGCTATATCCATGAGTGATATACCCTGATTAGCTAAATTAGTTCCTAATAGAGATAAAGAAATTCCTAGAATCAATGGAATTGTAATCACACTTAAAATACTAATTACTGCCGTTAAAGAAATTGATAGTGCTACATCTCCCTTTGCAAATGAAGTAAGAATATTAGAAGTAGCTCCACCAGGAGCTGCAGCAAGAATCATTACTCCTATAGCAATCTCTGGCGATAAAGGCCAAATATATACTAGAATTAAAGCTACTATTGGTAAAATAATAAGCTGAGAAAAGAAACCTATAAAAAATTCTTTTGGTTTTATAAAAATTCTGGTGAAATCATTTATTGAAAGACCAAGACCTAATGAAAACATGATAAATGCTAGAGCAATAGGTAAAACAACATCAGTAATTATATTCATAAAATTAAACTATCATTTGATTCTTTAAAAAAATATAAAATTATCAAACATTTAGTGCATAAAATGATATAAAATTATATGTTTTTTAGTTTGAATAAAATTAATAAGAACAAAATAGCTGCGTGGGCTGTTCATGGTTTTACAGGCTCTGGAGCAGTTTTAGGTTTTTTAGCGATCATTTCAATACTTAATAGTGATGCTACTGGAGCATTTTTATGGTTAGGCTTAGCTTTATTAATTGATGGACTAGATGGAACATTAGCAAGAAAAGTTAATGTTACAGAGCAAACTCCTAATATAGATGGTACTATCCTAGATAGCGTAATTGATTATTTAAATTATGTAATAATACCAAGTTTAATGATTTATTGGTTTAATATGGTGCCAGGTATTTTAGTAATAATTTTACCAGCTGCAATTTTTTTATTGTCTTTATACACATTCTCAAATCTTAGAATGAAGACAGAAGATTATTATTTTAGAGGTTTCCCAGCTGTATGGAATATAGTTGTTTTGTATTTTTTTATACTTGGTACTCACAAATATATAAATGTTGGAGTAATAATAGTTTGTTTAATTTTAACATTTGTACCAATAAAATTTGTACATCCATTAAGGGTAAAAGAATTAAGAAATATTACTATTTTTTTTACAATTATTTGGTCTGCAACAACATTAAAATTAGTAGTTACCCCCTCCTCTAAAATTTTTATGATAGATAGTACAATTATTTTTCTTCTTTGGTCTATAACTTCAATTTATTTTGCAATAATTTGTTGGGGAAGATCTATAAAAAAAAATGAAGAATAAGTTATTTTTATAATTTAAAATGAATAATTATTTAGAATCAATTATTAAAAGAGATCCAGCTGCTCGAAATAAATTAAGTATAATTTTGACTTACCCTGGAGTTAAGGCAGTTTTTTTTCATCATTTAGCTCATAAAATTTGGAATTATAATTTTTTCTTAATTGCTAGAATGATTTCTCAATTTAGTAGATTCTTAACTGGAATTGAAATACATCCGGGAGCAAAAATTGGGAAAAACTTATTTATTGATCATGGTATGGGAGTAGTCATAGGTGAAAGTTCTGTAATAGGAAATGAAGTTACACTTTATCATGGAGTAACTTTAGGTGGAATTTCACCGTCAGAAAATTCAGAAGAACAAAGAAATAACAAAAGACATCCAACGCTTAAGGATAATGTTGTTGTAGGTTCAAGCGCCCAAGTTTTAGGTCCAATTGTAGTCGGAAAATTTGCTAGAATAGGAGCTAATACAGTAGTTTTAAAAGATGTCCCTGAAAATGCAACAATGGTAGGTAATCCTGCAAAAAATATCAGTAATAAAAACGATTCATCATTTAAACCTTATGGAGTTGTAGATTAAATGATTAATAATAATATTGTTGAATTGATTGGAAATACTCCATTGATAAAACTTAAATACCCTTCTGAAATCACTGATTGTGAAATTTATGGGAAAGCAGAATTTTTAAATCCTGGAGGATCTGTTAAAGACAGAACTGCCCTAGGTATTATTTTAGATGCAGAAAAGAACAATAAAATTGAACCGAATGGTATTTGTGTTGAGGGAACTTTTGGAAATACAGGAATAGGATTAACACTCATTAATAATGCTAAAGGATATAAAACTATTATTGTTATGCCAAATAATACAGCACGATCTAAAAGAGATATTCTAAGAAATATGGGAGCTGAATTACATTTAGTTGATCCGAAACCCTATTCTGATCCAGAAAATTATCAAAAAATATCTGAAAGACTTGCTAAGGAAATTGAAAAGGAGAGTGGTGTTAAAACATTTTGGTCAGGCCAATTTGAAAATACATCTAATTATAAATTTCATGAAAAAACAACGGCAAATGAAATTTATAATCAGACTGATGGAAAAATTAATGGATTTACATGTTCTATTGGTACTGGTGGAACATTAACTGGTGTTTCAATTGGACTAAAATCAAAAGATAATAATATTAAAATAGCATGTACTGACTCGCAAGGATCTTCTATGTATAGTTATTTTACTTCAGGTAAATTAGAAAAAAAAGGAGAGCCATCTTTTACTGAAGGAATTGGTCAGGCACGTATAACTAAGAACTTAGAGAACTGTTCAGTTGATATGTCATACTATGTCGATGATAGAGAATGCATAGAAATTCTTCACAAATTAATTAAAACAGAGGGTTTATTTTTAGGAACAAGTTCAGGTGTGAATGTTATGGGTGCAATAAAAATGGCAAAAGAATTAGGTCCAAATAATACTATAGTGACTATTCTCTGTGATGATGCAAATAAATATTATGATAAAATGTTTAATAAAGAATTTTTAAATGATAATGATTTACCGATACCTGATTGGTTGTAATTATGAATAAAAAAAATAAACTTTTTAATACTAAAGTAATACACGGTGGACATCAAGAGGATAAAGAAACTGGGGCAGTAATACCTCCCATTCATTTGTCTTCAACTTTTAAACAAAAGAGTCCGGGTGATTTTAAATACGAATATTCAAGAACTAATAATCCTACAAGAGAAATTCTAGAAAAATTATTAGCTGAAATTGAAGAAGGTAAATTTGCTTTTGCTTTTTCATCAGGAATGGCGGCTATTAATTGTCTAACAGATTCTATGGAAAAAGATTTTCATATTATATGCTCAGATGATGTTTATGGGGGCACAAGAAGGATTTTTGATAAGATTAAAAAAATTAATCAAAATATTGAGGTTATTTATACAGATTTTAATAAAGAAGATAATTGGCCAGGTCTTATTAAAAATAATACTAAAATGATTTGGCTTGAAACACCTTCCAATCCTCTTCTAAAAATAGTTGATATAAGTAAAATTAAATCAGAAATATCTAATGAAGATATCAAAATTGTATGTGATAATACTTTTGCCTCACCTTACAATCAGCAACCATTAAAATTAGGTGCTGATGTTGTATTACATTCTTCAACAAAATATCTGGGTGGTCATTCAGACTTAATTGGTGGTGCAATAATTATTAAAGATGACTTTCAATTACAAGAAAAAATCAAATATTTGCAAAATGCGATTGGTTCAATCCCCTCTCCTTTTGATTGTTATTTATTAATACGAAGCATAAAAACACTCGCCGTTAGAATGGAGAGACATAATTCAAATGCAATTTTAATTAGTGAATTTTTAAACAATCACCAAAAAATTAAAACTGTAAGATACCCTGGTTTAAAATCAGACCCTAATCATGAAGTGGCAAAATCTCAGATGAAAGGTTATGGAGGAATTATATCTATTGAATTAGATACAGACTTAAATGGAACACTCAAATTTTTAGAAAATATAGAAATTTTTACTTTGGCTGAAAGTTTAGGAGGTGTAGAAAGTTTAATAGAACATCCTGCAATAATGACTCATGCCTCCATTGATAAAAATATAAGAGACGAGCTGGGAATTAGTGATTCACTAGTAAGATTGTCAATTGGCATTGAAGATCCGGAGGATTTAAAAACTGCCTTAGAAAATGCCTTAAATTTACTCTAATCCAATAATCTTTTTAAGGTTGGGTTTAAAATAATTTGGCCCTTTCATTACCTTACCTGAATCATTGTAAATTGGTTTTCCATTTTCTCCTAATTTACTCATATTTGAATTCTGAACTTCATTAAAGCAACTATCTAGATCAACACCGAAAGAATGTCCTGCTCCATATGTAACATAAAGTATATCAGTTAAAGCATCGGCAACTTCAACAATATCATTATTATTAATAGCTTCTTTAAATTCATTTAATTCTTCCTGAATTAAATCTATCCTTAATTGGACAATTTTAGAGTCAGGGAATTCAGGTCTTTCTTTTACTTCCTGATCATAGGTATGCATAAAAGTTTTTACTTTATTAAAATTTGACATATCACTCATTTCATTAATATTTATTTATAAAAAATATCGTTAAATGTAACAAAAATAAATAAAAAAGATATAATTGTTAATCCAATTGTAATATAAATTCTAGTCACAAAATCAGGAAGAGAATTTGAAAAAATCTTACTTATTATAAAATAGACTATATGTCCTCCATCGAGAAGAGGAATTGGTAAAAGGTTAAAAACTCCAACAAATAGAGAAATTACGATAAATAAAAATATTACTCCTCGTATTTTATCTAACATCATTTGATCAGCCATTTTTACAATACCTACAGGTCCAGCTAATTGTTTATTTAAAGTATTATCTTGATAAGATTGTTTTAAAAAATTTATTGATGCAGAATAGTAAGTAGGAATAAATAATAAGGAATTATTAATAGATTTATATAAGTTGTATTTATCAATAATAGGATCACTATTACTTGATATGCCAATGACAAATCTATTTATTTTTTCATTAAAATTTAATTGAAATTTTTTTTCTATCAGCTCATTATTTCTTTGAATTAATATTGAAATATATTTACTATCACCTAAAGCTTTAGAAATATCTGTAAATTCATAAATTTCACTATCATTAACAGAAATTATAATATCATTAACTCGTAAATCATTTTTTTGAGCAGAAGAATTTTCTAAAACTTTACCTATAATTGGTGCAAATGAAGCAATACCAAAAAAAAAGAAGATACAAAATAGAGCTATCCAAGCAGAGAATATATTAAAAAAACTACCGGCAAGAAGAATGAGTATTTTTTGATAAAGTTTTAGTGATTGAAAAGATCCAGGTTCTTGATTTTCTTTTTTCTGAAATACTGAATCAAGGCCTTTTATTTTTACATACCCTCCAAGAGGAATAGGTGATATTTTCCAAACAGTATTATTTTTATCAGTAAATTTAAATAATGGCTTTCCAAAACCAATTGAAAAATCTGTAACTTCAGCTTTAAATATTCTTGCAAATAGATAATGGCCAAATTCATGTATAAATACAATACAAATGAAAACTAAAAGTAGATTAATATAGATCATTAAATTATGCGTTAGATACGTCTTCGTACTCTTCTATTGGTGGACAGACACAAAAAAGATTCCTATCACCGTATACATTATCTACTCTTGCAACTGGTGGCCAATATTTATTATTATATAAATAAGAATGAGGAAATACAGCCTCAGTTCTAGTATATGAATGAATCCATTTATCATCTGATATCTCTTCAATTGTATGAGGTGCATTTTTTATAGGGTTATCATCACTGTCATATTTACCTTTACGAATTTTATCTATTTCTTTATGTATGGAGATTATTGCAGTAATAAATCGATCTATTTCCTCTTTTGATTCACTTTCAGTTGGCTCAATCATCAAAGTACCTACTACTGGAAATGACATTGTTGGAGCATGGAACCCGTAATCAATTAATCTTTTTGCTATATCTTCTTCTGTAATATTTAATTCTTCTTTTATTGGCCGAATATCAATTATACACTCATGGGCCACCATTCCATTTTTACCAGAGTACAAAAGGGGAAAATAATCTTTTAATTTTTCCTTAATATAATTTGCATTCAATATTGCAACTTGTGTAGCTAATTTAAGTCCTTCATCACCCATCATAGAAAGATAAGAGTATGAAATTGGTAAAATAGATGGACTGCCCCAAGGAGCTGCTGAGACAGCATCAAGATCTGTTAACCCTAGTTCGTTTTTAACAATTGGGTGTCCGGGTAGAAATTTCTCCAAGTGAGCTTTAACACCAATAGGACCTTGGCCGGGGCCTCCACCGCCGTGGGGTATACAGAAAGTTTTATGAAGATTCATATGCATTACATCTGGTCCAAATTTTCCAGGTTTTGCAATAGCAACCATTGAATTAAAATTAGCTCCATCTAAATATATTTGAGCTCCAGCATTATGGATTTTTTCACAGATCTGAGTTATTGACTCTTCAAAAACACCGTGTGTAGATGGATAAGTTATCATTAATGCAGCTAAATGATCTCCGGCTTCATTTATTTTTTCATCAAGATGATCTAAATCAACATTACCTAGATCATCACACTTAACTATCGAAACATCCATACCACACATTTGAGCACTAGCTGGATTAGTGCCATGAGCACTATTAGGAATTAAACAAATATTTCTATGTTCTTGATTATTAGACGTATGAAATTTTTTAATAGCTAATAAACCTGCAAATTCGCCTTGTGCACCAGCATTTGGTTGTAAAGAAATAGCATCAAAACCACTGATATCTTTAAGCATTGAAATTAATTCATGCATCATCTGATTATATCCCTCTCTTTGATGTTTCTCTAAAAAAGGATGAGCATTTGCAAAACCAGGAAATGTAATAGGTAACATTTCTGAGGCTGCATTTAATTTCATAGTACAAGAACCAAGAGGAATCATAGATCTATTAAGTGCAATATCTTTATTTTCTAATTTTTTTAGATATCGCATCATTTCAGTCTCTGAATGATAAATATTAAATATTGGATGCGATAATATTTTGTCTTTTCTCAGCACATCCTCACCATTAAAAATAAGGTCAAGATTATTTTCTATTTCGTCAGTATCTATTTCTTTATTGGTTATATTAAAAAAAGAGATTAGATTATCAATGTCTTCTAAAGTTGTAGTTTCATCAATAGTTAATGAAAATGTTATGTTATTAATAAGTCTAAAGTTAATCCCCTCTTCAACTGACTTATTAAACCATTCTTCAGCTTTATGATCTTCAATAACTATTGTATCAAAATATTTATCAGATTTAATTTTATAATCTAATTTTTCTAATGATTTTTTAAGATATCTAGTATTGTGATTTATAGTTAAGGCAATATTTTTTAACCTCTCAGGTCCATGATAAATGGCGTATGCTGCTGCAATTATCGCTAACAATGCTTGAGCAGTACATATATTGCTTGTAGCTTTTTCTCTTCTGATATGTTGTTCACGAGTTTGAAGAGCCATTCTGTAAGATCTTTTATTATTCCTATCTACTGATACACCTATTAATCTACCAGGCATTAATCTCTTAAATTCATCTTTAGTAGCAAAAAATGCTGCATGTGGGCCACCTAACCCCATTGGAACACCAAAACGTTGAGAACTTCCTATAACAATATCAGCATCATATGAAGCAGGAGAATTCATAATAACCATACTCATAATATCTGCAGCAACAATACTAATAATTTCCTTAGATTTATTAGTTGTAATAAGTTTTTCTAAATCTTGAATTTCTCCGTATGTATCTGGATTTTGTATCAAGCAACCAAAGGTATATTCGTCTGGTTTGCCTTCAATAATTTTTATTCCAAGAGGATTAGCTCTTGTTCTTAAAACTGATAAAGTTTGAGGGTGACAAGAGTTTTGAATACAAAAAGTGTCCTGTTTATTTTTTTTAATCTTATACGCCATCATCATGGCTTCTGCGGCAGCAGTACTTTCATCTAATAGAGAAGCATTAGCAATATCCATACCAGTTAAATCAATAATCATTTGCTGAAAATTAATTAACATTTCTAAACGTCCTTGTGAGACTTCAGGTTGATAAGGTGTATAAGCTGTATACCAACCAGGGTTTTCTAAAATATTTCGTAAAATTACACTTGGGGTAACTGTATTATGATAACCAAGTCCAATATATGTTTTTTTAAATTTATTTTTTAAAGATAAGAGCTGCATATTAACTTTATTAAACTCTTCTGACATTCCTGGTTTTAATTTTAATTTATCCTTAAATAAAATATGATCAGGGACAGTTTTTTGTATTAATTCATCAAGATCATTGCATTTAACTACTTCTAACATTGTTAAAATGTCATTATTTCTTGGGCCTATGTGTCTACTTGCAAAAGAATTTATATCAATCATATTAGCTTTCCAAAAATTTTAGATATTGATCTAAAGACATCAAACTATTGAATTGATCAAGTTTAGAAACTTTAATTTTAAATATCCATCCTTCATTTTCTGCATCTTGATTAACTAGTGAAGCGTCATTTGACAGATTATCATTTACTTCAGTCACCTCACCATCTATTGGTGAATAAATATCTGATGCAGCTTTTACTGATTCAATAACACATATTTCTTCCTTTGCTTTAACTTCCTTACCTACATTTGGTAAATCTATAAAAACAATATCACCAAGACTCTCTTGAGCATGTTTTGTAATACCAACAGTAGCGGTATCCCCTTCTAATTCAACCCACTCATGTTCCTCTGTATATTTTTTTTCTGCCATATTAATCTCCTTTTTTATAATTTTTTTTCACAAATGGAATTTTTTCAAGATTTATTTCTTCATATTTTTCACGGACATTAACATAAATTTTTTCAGACATCTCTGAATTTTTATTAATATAACCTATGCCAATTGATTTTTTTAAAACCGGTGAATAACAACCACTGGTAATAAAGCCTATTTCTTTTTTTTCTTTGTTATGTAAAGTCATATGGTTTCTCAACATCGTTTTATTTATTGGACTTAATCCAATTTTTTCTATTAATTGAGTAGAATTAATTTCCTTAGATAAAATGTTATAACAATTTAAATTTTTATCTTTTAATCTATTTTTATCTAATGCCCAAGCTAGACCAGCTTGAATTGGAGTTATTTTTTCATTTATTTCGTTTCCATATAAGCTTAACCCAGCTTCTATTCTTAGTGAGTCACGACATCCTAAACCACATAAAATTGAATTACTAGTATTAAGAATTAATCTAACTAGTTTTTCTGATTTATTATTAGAAACTGATAACTCAAAGCCATCTTCTCCAGTATAACCAGAACGGGAAATATAAATATCATCATTTTCATAATTAATAATATCAATGTCTAAAAATTTCATAGAAGAAGATAAATCTAAAATTGAGCTTAAACATGAAAAAGATTCAGGACCTTGTATAGCAATCAAGCACCTATCTTTAATAATTTTAAAATTTGAAATAGTTTTGTTAAAAATTTCATTAACAATTTTTTTTCTTGAAGAATTATAAACAATGTATGCTAATTCTTTATTAAGTAATTTAATCTTTGCAAACATTATATCATCAACAATTCCAGCATTAGGATTTAAAATAAACGAATAATAACACTTATTTGAAATTAATTTTTTTATATCTAAAGGCAAATAAGTCTCTAATGAAAAAATATTTTCATCATTTAAGGGTATTAAAATTTGACCCATATGAGAAACATCAAAAATACCAATATGATTTCTGACATGTAAATGCTCATTTATGATGCCATTTTTATAATTAATTGGCATTTCATAACTAGCAAAATTAACAAATTTAGCATCATTATTTTTATGAAATTCTTTTAAAAAAATAGTTTTTAGAGCTTTGTCAGTCAAAAATATATCCTGTTTTAGCCCCTCTGTATTTTTACCTGAGAGTTTTTACACCTTCGGTAGAGATAATTCTCTTTTCCAGATTTTATTTTACGGTCCTTTTGCCTGAGAGTTTCCGGGTCGTTGCTCCTTCGGCTCTGTAAAATACAGTATCTCCCGTTTATTATTATTTATACTCTTTACGAAGAATATTCAATTATTTTAAAGGAATATTATTTAAATTCTTAGAATTTTGATAAAGAGTTGATAAATCATTATAATGATGTCTTATTATCTCTATTTTTGATAATAAATTAGATGTTTCTATACTATTTAAATAATTTAAATTATCCAAAATTGAGTTACTTTCCCAATAATAATTTTTTATTTTATATTTCCCTTTTTCAATATTAAAAACTTCTTTTAAAATATTTAAATCATGTGATATTTTAAATTTTTTTTTAGTATCTTCATATGGAAAAAAATAATAAAAATTATCAAAGCCACCCCATGTTATAGCTGATAAACATAATGAGCAAGGTTCATGAGAACTCACAAATAAATAATCTTTTGGTTGTAAATTCTTCAACTTAAAAAAATTTAAAATAGTTACAATTTCTCCATGATAAATAGGATTAATTATTTCATTATTGGTTCCTAAAGTGATTAGTTTATAATCTAATTTTGAAATAACAAATGCTCCAAAAATTTTATTACCTTTAGAAACAGATTTTTTTGTTTCTGGAATAAGTTTTTTTAAAAATATATCTAAAATTGAATTATATTTTATTATTGACATTTGTATTAAAAAATAATTTTAAAGTATTCTAAACAAAAAAAAAGACCCAGCAAGCTAGGTCTTTTTTATGTATCGTGCATTTCCTCCCGATACAAACTAAATAAAGTTTCCTTTACTTAATTTGCCTATTACCTTTGCGTGTAATAAGTATTTTTAATTTACTTCGAAGATAAAAAAAAATCAAATAAAAAAAACTAAATTTGAAATTAATTGTGTATAGCTATGTTAATAAGTTGTTTATATTTATCTTATTGGCTTATCCGTGCTAATTTTTACTCGTAAAATATACTCTCGGTACAAAGTAAAAAAACTAGCAAATATAATAATAAAAAGACCTAAATAACCTTTAAACGATAAATAATCATTCCATATAAAATAACCAAAAAATATTGACCAAATAATTAAACTATATTCATAAGGTGCTATACTTGAAGGTGAACCTATTCTGTAAGCTCCAAAAAGTGACAAAAAACCAACAAGACCTGATAAGCCTATAATGATTAAAATCAAAAACATGGATATGTTAGGGATGTGCCAACTCATAAGAACAAAATTGAATTCAGATAAATAATAAGAAGAAAAACTAACATTATTTATTAAAAAATAAATAATAATTGAAAATATTATTGCTGATAAATAGGTATGAATTATTTGTGTTAATAAGGAATCATGATCAGAAGTTTTCTTTTGAATCACAACAGTTAAGGCATAAAAAAAAGCACACAAAATAGGAAATAGTGAATAAATATTAAGATTATTAAAATCTGGATCTAGAACTAAATAAACACCAAAAAAACCAATCAATATTGCTGTCCAACGATATAAACCTACTTTTTCTCGAATTATAAATTTAGATGAAATAGTGACAAAAAAGGGACTTACAAAAAATAAAGTTACAGCTTCAGGTAATGAAATTTTTGATAATGAAAAATAATATAAGCTAAATCCTATAAAAAAAACTGATACTCTAAATGTAGTAATAACAGGATAATATGTTTTAAAAACTATTTTAATATTCTTAACTTTGCAATAAATCAAAATAATAAATAAACCAACACAAGATCTAACAATGTATATAATATAAATATTTATCGAGTCTGAAATAAACTTAATTAATGCATCCTGAATAGAAAATACAAACATGCCCAAAATTATTAAAAAAATGGCTTTAATATTATTATCTAGTGACATGATAAATTCATGAATGTTATAAAGTTTTTAAAATGAAAAAAAAGAAATTTTATAGAGTTTTAGGAATCATGACCGGAACCTCAATGGATGGAATAGATATATCTTATTGTTTAACAGATGGTTTAAATAAATTTAAAGTTTTTAATGAAAAAAGTTATAATTATTCAACTTTAGATCAAAAGATCTTTAATCAATTTAAAGTTACAAATAAAAAACAAACTCAGACAATTGAAAAATTAGATTTAAAAGTTACTAATTTGTTAATTAAATATTTAAATAAATTTTTTATGGAATTTAAGATAAAAAATAAAAATGTTGATTTTTTAAGTTTAAGTGGACAAACAATATTACATATTCCTAGTGAAAAATATACATTGCAATTGGGTAACTCAAAAGTAATAAGTAAATATTTTAAATTAGATGTAGTTAGTAAATTTAGAAAAAATGATATGTTGTTAGGTGGTCAAGGAGCACCAATTGGAGCTTATTTTCATAAATACTTAATTAAAAAAATAAATTTAAAATCTGCTATAATTAATTTAGGGGGAGTAGCAAACTTTTCATTAATACATAAAAAAAAATTTATTTCTTCTGATATAGGACCTGCAAATGCAATTTTAGATGATTTAATGCTTCATTTTTTTAATAAAAAATATGACAAATTTGGTAAATTTGCTTCTAAAGGTTGCAGAAATAATAATATTATTAAGTTATATAAAAAAAATATTTTTTTTAAAAAAAAATTTCCAAAATCATTAGATAGAAACAATTTTCATTACCTTTTTAAAAAATTAATAAAATTAAAACCCTACAATGCTCTAAATACATCCTTAAATTTTACTATCTATTCAATTTTAAATCTAATTGATAATAAAATTTTTTCCAATATTAACGAGATAATATTTACTGGTGGAGGGAGAAAAAATAAATATTTATTAGAAACATTAAAAAAAATAAATAAAAATCTAAAAATATCAGTAATTGATGATTATAATTTAGATGGTGATTTAATTGAATCTCAAATGTTTGCTTATATTGGAGTAAGAAGTATAAAAAAATTAATTTTAAGTTCTAGGAATACTACCGGTGTTAAAAAAAGTATAACTGGTGGAAAATTTTATAAATTTATTAATTAACAATTTTTTTCCAAGATTCGATATCTATATTAGAACCACAAAATAAAATTAACGTATTTTGACCATTTAAATCA